>JACKQG010003844.1_pt1 | contig 17982 bp, 19 predicted proteins | sample 8237621 | NCBI WGS metagenome assembly JACKQG01 (sample SAMN15677084, study PRJNA649215) | marine metagenome | biome: marine; feature: Black Sea; material: saline water; isolation source: suspended particulate matter (SPM) from the Black Sea western gyre | collected 2013-06-09/2013-06-10 | depth...
GGGCCATGCATCCATTGGTTCCACTGCTGCTTATCTTCATGTGGCCAGAAAGAACATAGATTCTGCCAAAAGTCCCCTGGACCTACTCTATGTATCGGACCAGTAGACTATGGCAATAACACATACTACAGCAGAACACACTTCAAGGACAACCTTTAAGTGGGAGCTAGCTGATATATTCAGGGAATTCGGTGACAATTACCGTAAATCACATAGGATGCCCCTCACACATCATAAAGTCATGCATGCAGTAGAGGTATGCAGAACATCATATCTTGGTGGACATATGAAAGTATGCAGCTTTTGCGGATACGAGCATCCAACCTACAACTCCTGCGGAAACCGCCACTGTCCCAAATGCCAGAGCTTAGCAAAGCTGCGCTGGGTAAAAAAACGTGAGGAAGAACTCCTGCCGGTTGACTATTTCCACAATGTATTTACCTTGCCCCACAAGCTTAATGCACTTGCCCGTTTTAACAAGAAGGTTATCTATAATATTCTCTTTAAGAGTGTATCTGAGACTCTTTTAGAATTTGGGGGAAACGAGCTTGGCGGAAAAGTTGGCTTTATTGCCATTCTTCATACCTGGGACCAGAAGCTACTTGAGCATATACATCTTCACTGCATCATTTCTGCGGGAGCACTTTCTGCTGATAAAAAGAGATGGATAGATCCCCCAAATCCAGATTTTCTCTTTCCAGTAAAAGCCCTATCAAAAGTATTTAGGGGTAAGTTTACCGACTATCTTAAGAAAGCATATACCAAAGGTGAGCTTACCTTTGCAGGAAAGTCTTTAGAATATGGTAGTAAAAAGGGATTTTCTTCTCTAATAGATGATCTGTACAAAGAAGACTGGGTTGTATATTCTAAAAAGCCATTTGCCGGACCGAAGAAAGTCTTTGACTACCTGGGCCGCTATACTTTTCGGATTGCCATCTCCAATGAGCGAATTAAGTACGTAAGAGATGGTAAGGTCACATTTACCTACCGTGATCGCAAGGACAGCAACCTAAAAAAAGAGGCTACTTTAGCTGCTGATGAATTTATCAGGAGGTTTCTTTTGCATATCTTACCTGGCTCATTTACCCGCATCAGGCATTTTGGATTTGTAAGTAACCGTAACCGAAAAGAAAATATAGCCTACTTAAAAAAACTTCTAGGAATCTCTGGTAAAACTTATGAGGGGCCTGAGCAAAGTCTTGAAGAGCTTATGCTGGAATTAACTGGAAAGGACATTTTAAAATGCCCACGCTGTAAGGTTGGTATCATGACTGTACACCATTTGATTCCCAGGTTTTCCGTGTGGATTGACAGTCAATTTAGTGATCCGGAATTAATTGACACATCATGAACATTTACTTAAATAATCTTAAGCATGACCACACCAATAGCTCTTATTTGAGGAGCAGTGATAAGCTTATGCCTTTTTACTTCATTATTCCTTGCATTCTACCTAAATTTTATACCAGAATGGGATTATCCATACAGTTTTTACCCTCTAATGACAAAACATTACCAGATCTGTATATCCTAGATCTTCTTTCTAGAATATTTTTTATTCTAATTATTCTAATACTTTCTACATAGAAGAAACTCTACATTTAATCCTTAAATTAGCGGCATAGTTCAACAAATTTTATCTCCAATGCTCTGCACAAGAGATAAAATTCTATTCGTTATAAACCAACTAAGAAATATTCATTAAACAAAAAACAAAGCTCTTGAATAAAGCTATCAGCAATACGTGGGTTGGTAATTGGTAGTATTAAATCAGAGCGTTGATTTATATACACTCAATCACCTATTCTCATTAGTTCATCTATGGTCCTCTTTTTTCCACAATTTTTTGAATGTCTTCATTTTGAATATTGGTAACACATGCATTATATATATCTTTGAATTTTTTCTTTTCCTTTTTACCTTTCTCAGAGTTCTTGTATTCCTTGGGTCTCCTATTCCAATCATCTATCAATGATAAAGTGGAATCAGCTTTATCCGTGAACAATTTATCATTGTAAAGCTCTGCAACCTCAGTTAGAGTATTTAATGGTTCTTTTTTCCCCTGGATATTATAGAATTTATCTAACAGCACAGACCCTGCTGCTTTTGGAATAAAATCTTCATATTCACTATATACTCTACCATCTAAACTTATTACCATATAAGGTTCATCTCCATCATATTTCTTTTCAGGATTATCCATGTATACTAATTCACCTGTTTCACTATAATCATATTCCTTGAGTACATTCTTTTTAAATTCCTTCGTTGCTATTAGTTTAAACCCCGCACTGGGTTTTTTTGCACCTCCAATATTAAAAGTTAATGCTTCGTTTACTTTTAATATTGGCTTTCCGTCGAATATCAATTTTAAAATCTTCCCAATCAGTCCTGTAGCTATACTGGCTGTTAAAAGACCTGCAGTTTGTCCAGCAAAAATTGGAATAACACCTAAATTTTTTAATACATTTGATATACCTTCAAATATTCCAAGATCAATTGTTCGTAAGATTACTTCAAGGGTTATGATAGTATTTTCTTCCACCAATGCTGGTGTATAGAATACAATAGGAGTCCCTTCTTCAGTAGCATAAGGGTTATTCAAAGCATCTTTTTTTTCGATATTTTTGACTAAGAAATTTACAGCACGTGGCATAGCATCGTAAGTAGCAATTGATTTCATTGCGGAGGTTATTAACATATCACGTTTAAGCCCACCATATTTACCAGTATAAACATGTCTTATCATAACACACAATGGCCCACCAATACTAAGAGGTTCGAAGTTTGTAATTTCTTTACTACCTGGAAGAATTTGAGATGGTATAGGTTGTGCCTTAGGTGCCCTAGTTTTTAATTCTTCAATTCCCCAATCCATTCCAATGCTACTTTCATCCATATCTCTCAGTTTCTTATCAGTTATAAAATTATTCCCAACTATATGGTATATAGCCATTTTACAATCTCCTTTCTTTTAAAATATTTTAATTTGGATCAATTCTTTATCTTTAATAAATTACTCGCATATATTTTAAAAAGATATAAAAACTAACTCTATACAGCCAGTCTTGCTATAGTACTCTTATCCATTTAGTAACATAACTAGAGAAAATTTTTTAAATTTTTTTATATGTAATATTAATTATATTAATAAATATAAAAATTTATTATAACAGTAGTTCTATATTGTTATAATCATTTTATAACACAATTTTATATATTTCGCAACATTTATTACAATTTATTTTTTAAAGTAATTGTAATATTTTAAGCATAAAAATTGGCAAACTCGCAGGTGCAATCTTTTGAGTGATAACGGTTTATGTATCAGATTTTATGGAGTTATTCTATGAGCCGAGTTATTCATCAAATAGGATCACCCATTCTAAATGACTTATACGAAAAAATAAGATTATTATGGTATCTCGATATCTGAGTCTATCAACTCACCATTACTCAAATCATAGACCTCTTCATACCCCGGAGCAACAGCAGAGAATCCCAGCTCTACCAGAGACTCAACAAATGCTTCTGTGACAGACTCCTCCCCGTGAACAACAAAGACCTTGCCCGGCTTCTCCTCAAAGCAATTCACCCATTTCAACAAACCCTCCCTGTCCGCATGGGCAGATAGTCCCGTAAAATTATATATAGATGCAAGTACTGCTATTTCTTCACCAAAAAGATCCACTTTCTTTTCACCGTCAAGGAGCATCCTTCCCAGCGTCCCATTGGCCTGATAGCCCACAAAGACCACCACGCACTCATCTCTCCACAGATTCTGCTTTAAGTGATGTCTTATCCTTCCTCCTTCACACATCCCGCTTGATGCAATAATAATCTTAGGTGCTGTGTCATAATTTAAGGCCTTTGATTTATTAACTGAAGCAGTAAATTCCAAATTTGGAAAGTTTAGAGGGTTTAAGCCTTTTTTAACTATATTCTTTGTTTGCCGGTCTCCATAAATATGCAGATCGTCATCATATAGATCTGTAGCCCTGGTTGCGAGGGGACTGTCGACATAGACCGGAAAATCAGGATTTGAAACTAATCCTTTTTCCTTTATCTCGCGTATTAGGTATAGGAGCCCCTGTGTTCTTCCAATAGCAAAAGACGGAATGATGACATTTCCGCCTTTTTTCAGTGTTTTGTCTATAACCTTTGCTAATTCTAATGTGTAGTCTTCGTTATCTTTATGATCCCTATCTCCATATGTCGATTCCATGACAACATAATCTGCTTCCCTTATGCACTGCGGATCTTTTATGATGGGCTGGTCCGTATTTCCTATATCTCCCGAAAAGACAATTTTCTTAGCTTCTTTTCCTTCACTTAAAAATATCTCAATCGATGCCGAGCCCAATATATGTCCAGCATCCACAAAACTGATCTTTATACCCCCATCTATTTCCATCATCTCGCCATAGCTGCAGGGTACTAAAAGTTTTAATGTTTTCTCAACATCTTTCATGGTATACATAGGTAATACTTCTTTTTTCCCGGCTCTTTTGGCCCTTTTGCTTTCCCATTTTGCATCCATCTCCTGAATGTGTGCACTATCCCTTAGCATTATTGAGATCAGGCCACACGTAGCTTCTATTGCATATATCTTTCCATTAAAACCCTCTTTGACCAGCAGGGGCAGTCTACCACTATGGTCAATATGCGCATGAGTCAATGCAATATAGCTTATATCACTCGATTTAAATGGGAGCTTTTGGTTGTCCTTTTTATCCTGACCCTGCTGCAGGCCACAATCTACTAAAAGTTTCTTTCCATTTGCTTCCAGGCAGTAGCAGCTTCCGGTTACCTCTTTGGCGGCACCATAAAATGATAAATTCATAATTTTTATACTTTCGTTTTAATTTAATAATTCTTAAGAATTACAAGTATTTAGAATATATTACTATTATTTTATTTCATAATACAATAGGCAATCCCGCACCTTAAACATATTGGAGGATCCACCTCATGTATTTTCCGTATAAGCTGTGCTCATCGCTTGCATAGCTTCTTATAGATTTCCTTGCCTTTATTATATTAATCACCAATTTTTTAAATTCCATATATAACCTTTCCATTAATTATTTTTCAGTAGCTGAAAATAAATCATATGATATCTAGGAGAATAAATCGGAATGTGTCCCTGTTCTTGTAAATACAATATCATTATCAAATAATTGATAAATCAGTAACCAACCAGATCGGATATGACATTCTCTGCACCCAATATAATTGCCTGTTAAATTGTGGTCTTTATTCTTTTCAGATAACTGTTCACCGTTTTCGAGTAATTTCATAATAGACTTTATCTCTTGTATGTCATATCTACGTTTTAGGCACAGTTTAAAATCTTTTTTAAACTGTGTTGTATAATATACGTTTTTATTCATACGTCCATTTCTTTAAAAAATTCATCCACACTTTTAGCTTTTGACGGTATTATGCCTTTTTTGATATCTTCTGCTTCTTTCATTGCAGCTAAGGTTATCTCATTAGGTTGCGGCACTTTTACAGGGAATGGCAAACCACCAGTCAGAATTATCTGATTTAAAAAGATGTTTATTGCATCTGTTGTAGACAAACCTAATCTATCAAGCAATTTTTCTACATCTGCTTTTATAGCAGGCTCAACTCTCAAATGAATTGTAGATGTCTTATTAGCCATATATATCAACTCCTTTACTGATATTATATGCTGATTGTAGCACATTTATATACATATTGCTACACAATTTCCTTTTACTTATTTTGAACATATCTTGAAAAGTTTATTTTTAACAAATAAATCTAGCATAGATATCACCAGAAATGGGTGTCTTCTTTGGTAAGTTTAAAAGTATGTTTGAAATCTCATCAGGTCCAACCCATTCATTTAAAACTAATGAAATTGATTCACCAAAAGAATAATTAAACTTAACTTCACCTATGGAAGCAAGATGTTCTACAATATTTATGGCTGATAAAATGAATACCTGTGTTGGTGTAAATTCAAAGGAGATCATCTTTATAGGCTCTGATAAACTTTTTAAAACCTTGTATTCATACCCTTCTACATCAATCTTGCAAAAAGCTGGCTTTCCATACTCTTTAATTAGTTGGTTTAAAGTAGTAACCTGAACTTTAGCTGACTTTTGCCAGCTAAAAGCTTGAGTTGAAACAAAAAACATATCACTAGATTTTATACTATTTATCCATTCCTTTGACATAGATGAAAGTGTATGTGAATCACTTATCATAAGCTCTTCTTCTCCATAGTTGTCACTAATTGCTTTTTTTACTAAGATTACTCTTTTATTATTGCCATATTTTTTTTCCAATTCTTGCGTGCAGGTATATTGAGGCTCAACTGCAACAACCCTGGCCCCCAGCTTTAAAAAGATTTCAGTTCTCCTACCATAGTTAGCACCGATATCGAAACATAAATCATCTTTTTTAATAAATCGAGAATAAAATTTTAATAATTTTTTTCTATTAACAGCATTTATTAAAACTAAGGATATGTTATAAATAACTTTATATATTCTTAGTGACCTCATTAAATTGATACAAATATCCATGAACCTATAAAAAATCTTGATAGGTACTAGATTTGATTTGGTATATGATATAAATTTACTATACATTTAATGACTATTATCCTTGTTGTCAAATTTATTATTTAAGCTCGTAATATGAAAATATTTATTTTTTTTATTAATGACTTTGCTATTCATGGTTATTTAAAACTAAATATATTTCTATAATTATACTCAAAATGATAATTTGTAACAATTCAAGAACAGAATTGATTACATGTGATGGTTGTCGAGTTATGTACTAATAAAAATTTCCTAAGCTAAAAACATATTCAGAGAATTAAATACTGTAAATAATAATAAGTTTTAATCCCTTGTATATAAACTAAAAACAGTAAAAAAACTATGCAAGGGCTGTGGTGCAAGCAGGTTGTCATTTTAATATACATATTATATTATTTAACGACTATCTTAATTGTCAACATTTAAGTGATAGTAATATGATAAAAATAGATGATAAAATCACAAAAATATCAGTTATAGGCGGTAGTCAGGTTGGTAGTGATATCTACAATCTTGCATATGATGTTGGCAGAGAAATTGCAAAAAGAGGTGCTATACTCATCTGTGGGGGTCTAACAGGTGTAATGGAAGCAGCCTGCAGAGGAGCTAAAAAAGAAGGTGGCTTAACTATAGGTATTCTTCCATCTGCAGATGAAAGTAATGCAAACAAGTATGTTGATATTAAATTGCCTACTGGTTTTGGGTATGCAAGGAATATTCCCATAGTCTTATCAGCAGATGCTGTAATTGCAATTAATGGCGGTCCAGGAACTCTCTCAGAGATAGGATATTCATTAACTTATAATAAGCCAATAATAGGTTTACAAACATGGCAGGTCAGCCCATTTTACAAAGAAGATTCTCCATTTATTATTCAGTCAACTTCTGCATACGAAGCAGTTAAATTGGCATTTGAGTCCATAAAAAAAGTAAAACCTTAATTTCTTAACTGTGTTGCTTATGTAAACATCTTTACAAAATTCATTTGCAGGTTTGAAAGTGAAGATTTAAGGTTCTCTTTCTCTTCTGCTCTCACTTCATCTGAAATAATTTTAAGTAATGCATCAAAACAATCAACTGCTAATTTCGCTTGTTGTCTATCTTTAAATTTATCATTTACCCCTACAGGAATACCCATCTTTTTATAAGCAAGACTTGAAAGAGACATCATCATCTGAACTACTATATCTTTTGTGGTTAATCTATCAATTTCTTCCTGAAGCTTTTTAACCATCTCTTCCTCTTCTTCTCTTTTTTTCTTTTGTTCCTCTGCCTCTTTAACTTTACCCTCTACAGTTTTTCCTTTTGCTTCTTTACTTTCCTTTTTTATTTTTTCATTTACAATACCAGATTTACCCTTCAATTCCTTATCTTCGCCATCCCCGCTTTTGCCTTTACCTTTTTTCTTTTTATCTTTTTTTGTCAACTTAATCACCTCTATATAATAGATAATATAATAATATATTTAATCCTGGAATTTTACTATTCTGATTCATATTTTATTAATGAAAATATGTCATAATCTTCCAGTAATTTTCTTGGATTTAAAAACTCAAGCTCAATTAGAAAACAGAAACCTACTACATTTCCACCATTTTTTTCTACAAGTTCAGCTTTTGCCCTGGCAGTACCTCCTGTTGCTACAAGATCATCAACTATCAATACCTTATCACCTTTATTTACAGCATCTACGTGCATTTCCAAAATATTACTGCCATATTCAAGATCGTAAGAGACTTGAGTAGTCTTATAAGGCAGCTTCCCAGGTTTTCTAACCGGTATAAATCCAACACCCATCTTATAAGCCATTACAGCACCAAATATAAAACCTCTTGCTTCAGCACCAAGTATTGCATCTATCCCAACCCCGCTGTAATGGCCAACCATCTTATCAACTGCATACTTAAATGCTTCACCATCTCCTACAAGGGTAGTAATATCTCTAAATACTATTCCTTTTTTTGGAAAATCAGGAATATTTCTTATTTTAGATTTTAAATCCAATTTCTCTCCTTCTCTCTGCCTTTATAATTTATTTTTCTTTATTAAAAAACACTTTAGCCAATATTTTTGTCTATTTACTTTCCCCCTGCTATTCCACTAATAAGCTGATCTGTTAAATAATTTATATTTAAGTCTTTATAACCTAATTGTGATAATATTTCCTGCACATTATATTTTTGACCATAGCTCCAGAGTTCTCTTAGGAAATCACCAGCTTTCTTTTTCTTATACCACAAGTAGCCAAAATTATTCAGCATATAATCATTCAATTGTGCTTCAAAAATCCATGCTCTTATATAATTTGTACAGTAAAATGCTTCATCTACATCTTTTAAATAATTTTCTGAAGGCCATTCCATTAAATTTGACGAGGTTAAAGTCTCACTATATAATTCATCTTTCCCTTCAATATCTGTTCCATCCTGAAGCTTAAGTTCATATTTTAATTTAGCTGCATACCTTCTACAAAACCATAGCTTTATTGTATTTGAAAAATAAACAAACTCATCCGCAGTAGCAGGGTCCATCCTGAGCATATCAACCAGCCAGCTTTTATTCTGCATTAGATGTTCAAGACAGAAAGCATACCCTTCAGTTACAGCATTATCTCCTAAGAATCTATATTCAAATTCAAGACTACTTTTAGTACTGGCAAAATGCTGTGCATGCCCTCCTTCATGAAACATTGCCTCATAGTCATCCTGGCCTCCAGTTGGCATTACAACTAAATATATTTCCTGTGGTACGCAAACAGTACAGCAAAAAGCCCTTGGAGATTTATTTTTCCTCTTCTCCACATCTAAATAAATATTAGACTGTTTATCTAAATCTATACCCATACCTGATAAAGTTTCTCTAAATAAATCAATGAGACAGCCTTTTTTAAAAAATATATCATATTTTTTAGCTCTTTTAAAAAATGAGAAATCACTTCTCCTTGATTCTTCCAATCCTATCCCCAGTTCCTTTTTTAGAAGATGTCCAAAATTCTTCTCATATAAATCCCGGGTTTTATTAAGAAGTTTTTCCATTTCAGATTCTAGTTTATTAAAATCCTCATCTTTTAAAAAAGAAAAAAGCTCTCTATAGCTGGAAAATCCTAAATCACACACATGTTTATGAACAGTCTTCCAATACTTAATTAAATTTATATTAAAGGATTGTGCAACCTTCTGATTCCTTTTATAGTCAATAACATCCCTTTTTTTCCTATTAGGCTCATTTGAGAGTAAAACTTCAGAGTATCTGAAAGGTACTTCCTCTCCTTCTATTTCTACTACTGCCTTTGCCTCCTCTTCGGCTATCTTATCAACTAAATCTTTGACCTGTCTTTGAAGATAATATTCTGTATAAAACTTTAATAGACAAGATGCTCTTTTTTTATCCTCACCTAAACTTTTATCTTTAAGATCCTTAAAAAAATTAAAATTTTCTAGTAAGAACAAACTATCATATTCATTATATATATCACTTAAGTTTAGGCTATCCTTCTGTCCTGAGAAATGAAGATAATATTCCTTTTCTATCCTTGAAAGAAAATTCTCTGAATCTTTTTTATATTTTTCAATATTCATTATTAGTATCCCCTACATCCTTTATTTAAAAATACTTACATATCTGATTATTGCCACCTTTTAACCAATATTGTTTTTTACAGTTTTTACAATGCTTTCTTTATCAAAACCATAAGAAGATATAAGATCTGAAGGAGATCCTGATGCACCAAACTTATCCTTAACTCCCATTCTTATTACTCTTGTAGGATTTTTCTCAGCCAGCACCTCACATACAGCACTTCCAAGACCTCCAATTATATTATGGTCTTCAACAGTTACAACAAGTCCAGTCTTTAAAGCGCTCTCAATTATTAAATCAGTATCTATAGGTTTAATTGAAGACATGTTTATCAAATCAATTTCTATACCTTCTTCCTCTAATTCTTTGGCTGCAGAATAGGCAATATGAGTTGTAAAACCAGCACTAATTATAGTTGCTTTATCACCTTCAAATATTTTTACACCTTTACCTATATTAAACTTGTAATTATCATTAAATATTAAAGGACTGCCACCCCTGCAAAGCCTAATATAGCACGGTCCGCTATAATCAATAATTGTTTCTATAACTTTTTCTGTTTCAGTACCATCACATGGTGAAATCACGATAATTCCCGGTATTGCCCTCATAATTGCCACATCTTCTATAGCCTGATGTGTTGCCCCATCCTCACCTACAGAAATACCTGTATGGGTGGCACATATTTTTACATTTAGCCCTGGATAAGCTATAGAAGAACTGACCTGATCACAAGCCCTCTTTGAGGCAAATACTCCAAATGTTGACGCAAATGGTATCTTTCCCATAGTTGCAAGTCCAGCAGCAGCACTCATCATATTTGCCTCAGCTATTCCAAAATCAAAAAATCTATCAGGAAACTTCTCAGCAAATATAGAAGTTTTAGTTGACTTAGAAAGATCACAGTCCAGAACTACAATATCTTCATTTTTTTCACCCAACCGGGCAATTGTCTCTCCATAAGCTTGCCGGGTAGCAACTTTCTTATTACCATCAGATAAAATTTTTTTAACATTTTCAGGAATCATTCTAATCCTTTCTTTTCTAAACTTTTCTTTAATTAATATTAATTAATTGACTATCCTTGTAATAACCTGCTGTCAGCCTATAAAAAAATACAAAGATTAACAGAATTGATCTAAAGAAATTAACTACTTGCAGCAGTTTTAATAATATCATTTATAGCCTTTTTCTTCTCTTCCGGTGAAGGTGTTTGCCCATGCCAGCCGCACTCGTTTTCCATAAAATATACACCTTTACCCTTAACAGTATTTGCTACAATACAAACAGGCTTGTCGGTAATATTAATTGCTTTATTTACCGCATCTTCAATTTCATAAAATTCATGGCCGTTTATCTCGGTAACTTCCCAGCCAAAGGATTTCCACTTATCTATAATTGGTTCACTGTTCATAACATCCTTGGTAAAGCCATCTATCTGAAGTCCATTTCTATCCAAAATGGCAATTAAATTGCCGAGTTTGTAATGAGAAGCTGCCATTGCTGCTTCCCAAATCTGTCCTTCATTACATTCTCCATCTCCAACTACTGCAAATATATTACATCCTAAATTATCCAATCTTGCTCCCAGTGCCATTCCAACAGCACAGGAAAGCCCCTGGCCTAAAGAGCCTGTGGACATTTCAACCCCTGGAGTCTTTTTCATATCAGGATGTCCCTGCAGTATGCTTCCTAATTTACGTAAAGTCTTAAGATGCGATTTACTAAAATACCCCTTTTCCGCCAGTGCAGCATATAGAACAGGGCAAGCATGACCTTTAGACAGTACTACTCTATCTCTATCTTTTTTACTAGGTTTCTTAGGATCAATATTTAAAATCCCGCTAAAATAAAGATATGAAAATACATCTGCCATTGAAAGAGAACCACCTGGATGTCCTGAACCAGCCTCACACAGCATCTCAACAATATCAACCCTTATAGTTTGTGCCATTTCTTCTAATTTTTTCTTTAAAGTTTCGTCCATATAATTTCCTTTCTAAAATCTTTCCTTTAGTAATTACCAATATTTTTAATAATACGCTATAATTTTTTTATTCATACTTTTTTAACTACATTTTAAATTATCTTTTTAAATCATATTTATTTAAATTAATCTTTTGTCCTCATAATTTAAATAAAAACAAATTATTTTTGCTATTATATTAAAAATTAAAATTTTTAAGAAGCTCTATATTCATAGTTTTTTTACATTTCTTGTAAAGCTCTTTATCAGCGGTAATAAATTTTAATTTAAAAAAATCTGCAACTGCCAAATATGAAGCATCATAAAACGTAATATCAAAATCATATCTTATCTTATTTGCATTTAATATTAATTCCCTAAAAAGATTTAAAAACTCTATTCCAAGATTAAGAAACTGTTCTAAAGCAATTTTTACTCTCTTAAAATTAAGATCTGGTTTGTAGTAAAGCACATTTGCAATTTCATATATAGCTAACTCCGGGCATACTATAATGATATCCCTATTAACCAATGATTCTAATATGGTAATCGCAACTTTAAGGTCATCCTCTTGATCTTTAGAAAACCATTTAACAAATACTGAAGAATCAACAACTATAGTCTTTGGCTGTTCTCTTATTCTATGAAGAACTTCTCCCTCTACTATCTCTAAATCTTCTAATTTCTTTGACTCCATTCCAAATACCTGTACTTTCTCGTATTTCATTTATTCTTTTAATAGCTTCGAGCACCTTTTCTTTTCTTTCCTTTTCTTTTAACTTTTTCTGTACTTCGCTTTTATATAGTATTATAGCCCTTCTTATTAATTCACTTCTATTTAACTTTTCTTCTTGTTTTAAATTTTCTAAATCTTTAAATACATCATCACTCATAGTTATATTAAGTCTTTTCATATTACCACCAATTTTATTATCATATAATCATATATAATAAAATGCGCATTATAAACTCAATTAATACACATTTATTATTAATAAATTATGTATACTATAACACATTTTTTTATAATAGTCATGGCCGTAAATAGCAAATTGCGTTAACTTAATAAATTAAATCTATATAAAATTAACTACTTTATTGTTATTCTACATTTTAAATTCACCAGCAATAAGCTATCTAATTCTAATATAACTTAGCAAATTCAGTTAGCAATATAACATCATAATTATATTTTTTAGCCTTTTTACAAAGTTTTTCATCAGCAGTTATAAGCGGTGCCTTATACTTTTCTGACATAGCTATATAAATACAATCATACATTGAAATATCATATATAAAATATTGTGTAATAATTTATATAAAATTTTACACAAATATATATTTTAGAAGAATAAATAGATAGGTACTGCACTCAAAGGGTTTTGCGGGTTCTAATATCTTAAAAAAGTTCATCCTGCTTATCTGGCTGATTTAGAATTTTTTTATTTTGGTTCAGATTGTTTTCATCAGTTTTATTTATTTTATTATCTGTATTTTCTTCATTTTCATTAATCAATTTAAGCTTTTTCAAATATATTGATCTCTCAAAATTTTTGGCAAAACCTGACCAGTCTTCTCCATCCTTGCTTTCCTCTAAAATAATATTATACCCGCCTATATCAGCATCCATATGGTCAACATGATACACTATAAAAGCTTCTAAAAACTTAGGCCTTCTTGGAGACCCAAATTCCTTCTGTCCATGATGGCTTAAAATTATATGAAGAAGTCTTTCGCTTAAATCTCTCGGGAAACCTTTAATTTTTTTTATCTTTTCAAGAATCCACCCATACCCAATAGTAATATGTCCCAGCAGCTTTCCTTCATCTGATACCTTTATAGTTACTCCTGTTTTATACTCCCTGATCTTTCCAATATCATGTAGAATTGCCCCACTAATAAGTAAATCACGATTTAAGTTATCATATACTCCAGTGAGCATATTACAAATTTTTGTTACAACCAGAGTATGTTCCAACAGCCCGCCTCTGTAAGCATGATGGTAGCGAACTGCAGCAGTTGCATTTTTAAAATCTTCTACAAATTTTTTATCTTTAAAATATAAATCTAAAAGTTCCTTTAGATAGCTGTTTTTTATGCTATCAATATATGATTTTATCTCAGAAAACATACCGTCTATATTTTTCTTAGTAGCTCTTATAAAATCTGAATACTCTATATCCTCTTTATTTTCAATCTTTGAAATGGAATTTATTACCAGTTGCATGCTGCTCCTATACTGTCTGATATCACCTTTTACTAAAACAAAATCTCCTTCGCTAAAATCATCTGAATTTCTAAAAACTTCTGTCCATATTACTCCTTCAATACTACCTTCTTTATCCTGAAGAGTAACAATGCAATAATCCTCATTATTTTTTTTCTTTCTAATCTGCTTTTTACTTACAACAAATATTGTGTCAGCAATGCTTCCAACTTTAAAATCTGATATAAATTGTTTTTTTTCTTTTTTTAAATTATTCATATTTTCTTATCAATCTTCCATTTTTTAAAATATTTTATTGCCTTATAATCAGTCATATCATAATGAATTGGTGTTACGGAAATATAATTATCCCTAATAGCACTATAATCGCCATCTTTACCCCCAGAAACTTTAGCAAACTCTCCATCCATCCAGTAATAATCCCTGCCTCTGGGATCAACTCTTTTAATAAAGATATCTTTAAACTTTGCATCACTCTGACATGTAATTTTAACTCCCTTGATATTATCCTTCGAAACATCGGGTAGATTTATATTAAGCATAGTTCCCTTAGGCAGCCCTCCATTATCTAAAATCAAGTTTGCAATTTTATTCGTAAATTTTGCAGCATAACTGTAATCAGGATCTTTTAAATTATCTACAGACACAGCAATTGATGAAACACCATATACAGTTCCTTCTGTTGCAGCTGAAACTGTGCCTGAATAAATAATATTATCTCCTAAATTTGCTCCTCTGTTTATACCTGATATTAGTAAATCAGGCGTCTTGTCCAATATTGCTTTTATGGCAAGCTTAACACAGTCAGCAGGAGTCCCGTCAACAGCGTATCCGAAAAAAACTCCATTTTTATATTTTTTTCTTACCGAGATTGGATCAAAAACCGTAATAGCATGTCCTACAGCACTGCTTTCTTTATCAGGAGCCACCACTCTTATATCAAGCTTCTTATCCTTTTTCAATATATTATACAGGGTAGAAAGACCTTTTGCCTCTATTCCATCATCATTTGTAAGTAGAATAATCTTTTTATCCATATTTAACTTCCGTACCTCTCTGTGTCTCGCCCAAAGTTCTCTCTTATAACAATTTCAAAAACTGATCTACTGGTATTTTAGCCTGTTTCAATATATGAGCAAGTGTAGATATACATATCAAACATATAGATAATCTCTATAATCCACTCTTTTTATCTTCTTGAGATCAAGCCAATATGCAAATTCTTCCAGATATTTTCCTACATTTTCCATTACCATTGGAAAATGATGGGGAAGTCCCCCTGTAAGCAGCGTGTTTGCCAAATCCATTGCTCCAATTGGTTCGCCATATAATTTCAACTCATTTACCCAACCACGACTGCCGTTAAATGATTTTTTATTTTCATCAAAAAATTTACCGGTAAAATAGTAGAAATGACCAGATTCTTTAACTATCCTAAATACAGTAACGTCCCCCTCTTTAAATATTAAATCAGTTATAGGTCCACAATTTTTTACACTCTCTGCATAGTCAGCAAAATAATGCTTTTCACATACTGTCCCTCTCTTATTTGCCATTTCTATAGGAGCAGAGCCGCAGTGCCACAGCATAAGAGACTCATCATTTTCATCAAATTTAGGAAGATCCATTATGGCCACTACTTTACCTGTCATCAATCTTAATATGAGCATAGCAATTGTACCAAGCACATCAGCTTCACATCCTGCAACTATACCAGCACTATTTAAAAGAGAATTTACAAGACAACCTGTCATTTCTTTTAGCGGCATAAGTTTTGGCCAGCATGAAAAAGCTACAGCAGAGTAGCTATTTTCCTTACATATTTTCTTTATAGCCAGATACATTTTAATAGAGTCTATTATTTTATCTTCACCTACCCTACTTATTCTGCATACTGATTTTATTCTGTCCAACTCGCTATTTATATCTTTATCTGCTATATCATTTCCAAGTGCTATTATATCTTCTACTTCATAATCCCTTGACACATCTACTCTTAGGTTTTTATATACTTCTCTTACGTTTACCATATGATTAATATGGCCATCAGCTAATTTTCCAATCTGAGCAACTCTTGCATCTTTTAGAGCTTTTATAGTACTAAGAACTCTTACTGTTATTTCAAATCTTGGCCTGAAGTACTTTCCATTTATATCACCAAAAAACCATTTAGTTTTTTTAGGATTGCCTTTAAAATTATGTTGTGATATTCCAGCATTCTGCTCCAGATTCACAAGAGATGCAAGCGGCATCGGACCTTCGTCAGAAAGCTCTTCGATTGCCCAGAGACCAAACTCTGCTCGTGACTTCATTATCTCAAAAATAAAGTCGCCTATTATGTAAGATGGGTGAAAAAGAAGAACAAAATCTATATCCTTTGAATCTATTTCTTTCCTGACGCTAAAGGCTTGCTCCATATTTTGAATAATTGTATCAAAACATACAAGATCAAAATTCATTTCAACTGTCATCTTGGATAAGTCTTTCTTGTAACTTTCAAACATTTTTAAGCCTTCTGCTGAAAAACCTTCCATAAATCCTGCTACAAATCCGATTTTTAGCTTATGCATGATGCCTCCTCTTTTTTATAGCTATTTGATTTTTTTATATTAATCTTTTAATAAAATGCTGCTCTATCTGTTATTAGAAAAATTTTCTACACATCTACTATTTCTAACTTAGCATCTATCTTTTTTAATACTTTTAAATTTTTATTCTGTATTTTAGAATTAGTTATAATAACATCAAAAACAGAAACATTTGAAAATCTATACAGACCTATTATTCCAAATTTACTACTATCTACAATTAAGATCTTTTTCCTTGCCTTTTGGATAAAGATTTCTTTTATCCTGCCCTCATTTAAAGTAGGATCAAATAATTCACCATCATTTGATATCCCTTTTGTAGTTATAAAAGCTTTATCAACCACAATATCCTTTAAAACCTTTTCTGCAATAACACCTACAGTTGAATATGACCCATATCTTGCAGTTCCTCCAACAGCAATAATATCAATATTTGGATTTTTTGTAAGTTCTATTTGAGCAATCATATTATTAGTTATTACAGTTAAATCATTGAAATTAGCTTTATTTATTTCTTTAACAAGAATAAAACCTGTAGTCCCCGCATCAATAATAATAGAATCTCCATTGTTTATATATTCTATTGCTTTCTTAGCAATCGCTCTCTTTTCTTCATTATGGTCTTTAAGCCTTTTTACAAACGGGGATTCGCTATGAACCAGAAAATCATTTATTTTCATAGCGCCACCAGTAGTTTTTTTCAGGTAACCTTTATCTTCAAGTATATGTAGATCCCTGTATATTGTCATTTCAGAAACCTTAAATTTTTCAGCTAAAAATTCTATGCTAACATCTTCAAGCTCACTTACAAAATCTACAATTTTTTGTCTTCTTTCCTTTGCTTTCATACTAAACCTACACTTTTAAATTTCTTTAATTTATTTTCAAATTTAATTTAAGTAAAGTTTTCAAATTAAACAGTAAATTTTTTAATATTTTTTAGAATTAACACAATATATTTCAATTAATATATTATTGGGTTTTAACGTCAAGAAAGGGATAGGCTTTAAAACCTATCCCTTTCACCAAACAACTGATTTT
>JACKQG010003845.1_pt1 | contig 17980 bp, 17 predicted proteins | sample 8237621 | NCBI WGS metagenome assembly JACKQG01 (sample SAMN15677084, study PRJNA649215) | marine metagenome | biome: marine; feature: Black Sea; material: saline water; isolation source: suspended particulate matter (SPM) from the Black Sea western gyre | collected 2013-06-09/2013-06-10 | depth...
TCAACAGCTGTGGCATCATCTCCAGTTAATAACAAGAAGTCCTTAGGGCACTTTGCAACTAACTGCTTTATGATTGAAAGATCTCCAGTTGCATCTTTAATTCCAATAATATTAGGAATTTCAGATAACCTACAAGTTATATCAACAGACATATCAACTGCAGTTCTGCCAGGGACATTGTAAAGAATTTGATCGATATTAACACTTTCTGCTATTAATTTATAGTGCTGAAATAATCCTTCTTGAGTAGGCTTATTATAATATGGTGTAACCAGTAAACAAGCATCGGCGCCTAAATTTAGCGCTTCTTGAGTAAGCTCAACAGCTTCAGATGTTGAATTAGCTCCTGTACCTGCAATAATTGGAATCCTTTTCGCAGCATACTTTACTGTATGGCCTATTATTTTTAGATGCTCCTTTACGCCAACTGTTGCAGACTCGCCAGTAGTTCCAACAGCAACAATTGAACTTGTTCCTGAATCAATATGGAAGTCAATTAAATGATTAAGAGCCTCATAGTCAACAGCTCCATCAGCAAACATTGGAGTAATTAATGCAACATTTGAGCCTATAAAAGAGTGATTTTTATTCATGTAGAGATTGATTCAAAATATAGCTGAAATTATATACGATTGGCCTAGTAATAACAATTCTACTAGCGACTTTATCATAACAGACTTACTTGATTATAAGGTCGGGTCTTTTTTGATTAGTTTTTTCAATTGATTGCTCATTACGCCACGCTTCTATTTTAGCTTGATTTCCACTTAATAAAACACCTGGAACAGTTTGGCCATCAATAGTTTCTGGTCTTGTATAGTGGGGATAATCAAGTAAATTGTCAGTAAATGAGTCCTTTAAGGAGCATTCATTTCCTAAAACATTAGATATACGACGACTTACAGAATCAATTAATACCATAGCTGCTAATTCACCACCACTAATAATGTAGTCTCCAATTGAAACTTCGTAGTCAATATCATTTTCTATAATTCTCTCATCAACCCCCTCATATCGGCCACAAAGTAAAGTTAATGAATCAAAGGATGATAATTTTTCAACTAAACTTTGGTTTAATTTTTGACCTTGAGGTGACAAATAAATGACTTTGGTTTCTGGTGCTTGCTCTTTAATCTTGGCAATACAATCCCTGATTGGTTTTACTTGCATTACCATTCCACCGCCACCACCATAGGGCTTATCATCAATATTTTTGTATTTATTAGAGCTGAAGTCTCGAAGTTGCCATTCATTAATTGAGATAATTGACTTCTTAATTGCTCTTGCAATAACGCCCTCCTCTTTAATTGCAGAAAACATTTCAGGGAAAAGAGTGATAATTTCGAATTTCATTTATTAACCTGTAGCATTATTGATAACAAGGCTAGGCCAATAGATTAGTTAAAATTTGTGAGTAAATTTTGGTTAGATCATCTAAGTCTTGAACCAAAACTGATTCATTGATCTGATGAATTGTTGCGTTAATAGGTCCAAGTTCAACTACCTGGGTTCCTTTTTGTGCAATAAATCGACCATCGGAAGTGCCTCCAGAGGTTGAAAGTTCTGGCTTAATCGATTTAATTTTTTCAATTGCATCAATACATGCAGAGACTAAGACTCCTTGTGGAGTTAAAAATGGGTAGCCTGAATGTGACCAATCAATAGAATAATTAAGTTTATGACTATTTAAAATAGCATTTACTTTTTTCTGAAGCTCTTCTTTTGTAGTTTCTGTTGAATACCTAAAGTTAAACATTATTTCTACTTCACCAGGTATTACATTAGTTACTCTCGAGCCAGAATGGATATTTGAAATTTGAAATGAAGTCGCTGGGAAGTAATCATTGCCATTGTCCCATTGCTGCTGACATAAATCATTGAGCGCTGAAGTCATAAGATGATTAGGATTCTCTGCAAGATGTGGATATGCAATATGCCCTTGCTTACCTTTTATAGTTAAAAGGCCATTTAGTGAGCCCCTTCTTCCATTTTTTATAACATCTCCAAGCACTGAAGTAGATGATGGTTCTCCAAGCAAACAATAATCTATCTTCTGATCAAGGCTTTTAAGATAATCCATCACTTTAACCGTCCCATTAACTGCAACTCCCTCCTCATCGGAGGTAATTAAAAATGCTAGAGTCCCTTTGTGGTTAGGGTTTTTTTCAATAAAATTTTCTGTTGCCACAACCATCGAAGCCAAACCCCCTTTCATATCAGCCGCGCCCCTTCCAAATAAGAGTCCATCTTTTACTGTTGGCTCGAAAGGTGGCGTTTTCCAAGCACCATCATCTCCAGCAGGAACGACATCAGTATGGCCCGCAAAAGAAAAGATTGGGCCAGTGTTTCCATGAGTAGCCCAAAAATTATCAACATCTCCAAATTTAAGAGGGTGAATCTTAAATCCAATTTTTTCAAGACGATCAATCATAATAGCTTGACAGCCCTTATCATAAGGAGTTACAGAAGGCCTATTTATAAGTGATTTTGCTAATTCTAATGTTTGACTCATGATTGCTATTTTACTTGTAAATTTAATACCGTACTGAGAGCCTCTTCGATAATATTTCTGTCAGGGTGATTGTCTGGCATAAGATATAAAGCTTTTTGCCAGTAACCTATTGCCCCATCTAGGTCAGATTGATGGGCTGAAACAATGCCTGCAAAATACAGTGCCTGAATTGACTGAGGATCAAGACTTAGAGCCTTTTCAATTAAAGTTTTAGACTTACCATAAAACATACCATCTTGATTCGCAGCTATAGCGCTCGCATACTGAAGAAGTAAATCAATGTCATTTGGATTTATTACAAAAGCCTCCTCAAAAGATTGAATCGATTCATCAATATTGCCTGTTCCAACTTGGGCTAGACCCAGCATCTTTAAGGCTTGAAAATCATTTGGATTTTCTATTAAATAGTCCTGTAATTTTTCAATACTCTCAACCATAGTCATAGGCTCGGTTAGAGCAGCATCAGAATTTGGAATTATTTTTGGAGCCAGCTGAGAATAAACTAGCAAAGATAAAATTCCAATTAATAAAGCCATCAAAATTATCCATTTTAATGGCTCAATAGTTATATTTTTTGCTGGACTGGTTTTTAGCTCTGAAGCTAAAGTGCTAATGATTTCTGACTCAGCTTCTTGATATTGAGCGCTCTCAATATGTCCTTGGCTTAGATCTATTTCAAGCTCTACTTGCCTTTGTTTGTTAATTGCTATATTTGAATCATCGTCACTAAGGCTTAATTTGACTGGTCTATAAAGAAACCAAGCTAAAAATAGACTTGATAAAACGATCATTAAAATAAATTGCCAGCTTAAAATCATGGCTTAGTCCTCACAAAATAACGCCGGTCAATTGCAGCAAAGAAAGCGCCTAGCGCAATCATCAGTCCGCCTAGCCATATCCACCTGACCAGTGGCTTATAATAAACCCTTACACTCCAGGCGCCTCCTCCTAACTCCTCTCCTATCGCTACATAAAGGTCTCTAGCTAATGATGGATCAATTGACGCTTCAGTCATCGGCATTCCGCTTTGGTAATATCTCTTCTCAGGGGCAAGCTGTGCAATTTTGTTGGCGCCTCTATAAACACTAATGTCACCAATAAAGCCTGAATAATTATCTTTTGTATGCGGCTTAACACCATTAAAAACAAAATCATAGCCTGCAATATTTTGAGATTCTCCAACACTCATTTTTATATCTTTTTCAATTCCCAGTTGGGTCGTTACTGTCGCTCCAAGGACAAATACTGCAATTCCAAGATGGGCAACTATCATCCCTATAAATGCAAATGAAAATTTTGATTTTGTCCTAATTCTTTTCGCTAATAAAATAATGACATGAAAGGTCACCCAGATAAACAGCCCAATTGCGATTAACACATAAATATTGTTGGTAATTACAAACCTTGCTAGCAAGATTAGTAAAGAAATACCAATCCAATTAAACCGAAGCAATGAAGTTAATCGAGATACGCTATCTTTCTTCCAGCGGACAAAAGGGAAGATGGCTAATGCGATAACTCCAGGAATCATAATTGGCACAAAAACCGCATTGAAATAAGGCGCGCCCACTGATATTTTTCCAAGATTTAATGTATCAAGAATTAACGGGTAAAGCGTCCCCAAAAGAACTGTAAACATTGCCGTAATGAGTAAGATATTATTTATTAAAAGCCCAGTCTCTCTTGACAGCAAAGAAAATTGATTGCTCTTTTGCAGTAAGTGAGAGCGCCACGTGAACAACACCAAAGAGCCGCCAATAACAATAAATAAAAATAGCAAAATAAACAGTCCTCTGGTTGGATCTGTTGCAAAAGTATGGACAGAAGTTAATACGCCAGAGCGAACTAAAAATGCCCCTAGCAAACTTAATGAGAAACCGCCAATAGCTAGCAGCACAGTCCACTGCCTAAATGCGCCTCTCTTTTCACTTACGCTTAATGAGTGAATAAGCGCTGTTGCAACTAGCCATGGCATAAAGGATGCATTCTCTACCGGGTCCCAGAACCACCATCCTCCCCAGCCAAGTTCGTAATACGCCCACCAACTTCCAAGTGTTATTCCAACCGTTAAAAAAGCCCATGAAACTAATGCCCATGGCCTTGTCCATCTAAGCCAAGTACTATCTAACTGGCCTCTGATTAAAGCAGCTAATACAAAGGCAAATGGAACTGCTAATCCAACATACCCCATATAAAGCATTGGTGGATGAACCGCCAAACCAAAATCTTGAAGGAGTGGGTTTAGCTCTCTCCCTTCTAATGGAGGGATCAGTAAGCGCTCAAATGGATTCGATGTAAAAAGGAGAAAAAGTAGAAAGCCAAAACTTATAGCGCCTAATATTATGAGGATTAGATTTAATAAATCCGATGGAATTCGCTTAGAAAAAAGACTAACTGCAATCGTCCATATTGAAAGCACAAGGACCCATAGAAGCAATGAACCTTCATGAGCTCCCCAGACAGCCGATGCTTTGAATAAAATTGGAAGCTGGGTGTTTGAGTTATCTGCAACATACTTCACTGAAAAGTCATTCGTTAGAAATGCGCTCATTAGAATAATAAAAGAAATAGTAATCCAAAAACCTTGCACCCAAACTAATGGCTTTGAAAGCTGCGCCAGACTTGATTTATTCTGATAAAGACCTATTGACGGTAATACCATCAAAAGCACAGAAAATATCAATGCAAGAACGAGGGAAAAGTGTCCAATTTCAATCAGCATAAGTCTAAGTTTTTATTATGTTTTTAAGAGCTAATATTTTACAGGAAATTTAATGTTTATTCTTTATAGACATCGCTTAAATTAAAGCAATTATGAATTATTTTCACATAATGACTGACTAGTCACTCATATAGTAGTATATAATTAATTTTTTGAAAAAATACAGGCACCAGATTATGGAAATTCTTTTTAATATATTAAATGTAATCAAATATTTAATCTATGCCCTTCTTATCATTGTTTTTGTTATTTTTATTTTTCTTAATGTCTCTCCTGTCTTTGGTGCCTCTCCTGACAAAAATACCAAAGAAATAATTGCTAATTCAGAAAACTTTTTTGAGGGTAAATTTCGCAACATTAAAACAACATACACAAACCTTCGAACTTTAGAAAGAAAGTCGACCCTAAAGGAATGGTTCTTTCCGCCAGAAGATAAAAACCCTTTGGGACCTCTTCCAACAATAAAATTTAAAGGTCAAGATCTAACAGAGGGTAAATTTGTTTGGTTTGGTCACTCCACGCTTCTTATGAAAACTGAAGGTTTGGTTGTTATGACTGATCCAGTCTTTAATAGAGCATCACCATTACCGTCGTTCAGCTCAAAAAGTAAAAGTAGTTTTTTTAATGGGAAACCATTTGTATTTGAAAACCCAATATTGATAGAGGATCTTCCAAAGGTCGACGTTGTCATCATTTCTCATGATCACTATGATCACCTTGACTCCAAAGCAATTAAAGACTTATCAAATCTAGTAGATCATTTTATTGTGCCTTTAGGGTTGGAGCACATTTAGAAAGATGGGGAGTAGATAAAAATAAAATTACTGAGCTTGACTGGTATGAAAGCAAGAGCTATAAAGATGTTGAGTTTATCTTTGCGCCAGCTCTTCACTTCAGTGGAAGAGGCATAACCAATGGCAACTCGACGTTATGGGGCTCTTGGATTGTTAAATCAAAATCATTAAGTGCATATTTTAGTGGCGACGGCGGATACTCAGAGACATTTAAAAAATTAGGCAATGAATATGGGCCTTTTGACATTGCCTTTATCGAGAATGGTGCTTACAACATAGACTGGTCAAATGTTCATATGTTTCCTGATGAATCTGTTCAAGCCAGTATCGACTTAAAAGCAGAAGTCCTTTTTCCAATCCATTGGTCTAAATTTGATTTATCGATTCATGCATGGGATGAGCCAATCATTCGAATTACTAAGGAAGCTGCGAAAAAGAACGTCAACATTGCAACCCCAATGATTGGTGAAGTATTTGAACTAACCAACTTACCAAAAAACCCTTGGTGGGAAAAGCTTAGAAATTAAACTAATATTATTTAAGGAAAAAAATGAAAAAAGAAAATTGGAACGAATCAAATATCCCTGATCAATCAGGGAAAATTTTTATAGTAACTGGACCAACGAGTGGACTTGGTAAAGAATCAGTTAAAGTTCTTGTTCGAAAAAACGCAACCGTCATTATGGCTGCTAGAAATATTAAAAAAGCTGATTCTGTAAAAAAAGAAATTCTTGCTGAAAATAAAAATGCAAAGATAGATATTCATGAGCTAGATTTATCAAGCCTCGAATCAGTCAATAATTTCTCAACATCCATAAACAAAAAATACAAAGCACTAGACTGCCTTATCAATAACGCTGGCATAATGGCCTGCCCTTATTCAAAAACAAAAGATGGCTTTGAGATACAGATGGGCACGAATCATTTAGGTCATTTTGCTTTAACAGGTCAACTAATATCTCTACTCAAAAATACGCCAAATTCAAGAGTTGTAAATGTAGCGAGTATTGCTCACACCTCTGGAAATATTGATTTTGATGATCTTAATTGGGAAAAAAGAAAATATAAAACCTGGAGCGCCTACAGTGACACCAAGCTAGCAAACTTATATTTCACCTATGAACTATCTCGTAAACTTGGTCAGGATAAAGGAAGTCCAATGGTATTAGCTTCACATCCAGGGTGGACTGCTACAGATCTTCAGAAGCATTCCGGTATGGCAAATTTTATGAATATTTTTCTTGGACAGAAAGTTAAGGTAGGGGCTCTTGGAGGTCTTAGAGCCGCTACCGATCCAACTGCCAAGTCAAATAATTATTTTGGCTCTCCATCAATGGGCGGTATGAAAGGTCACCCTGCATTAGTTAAATCAAATGATTTATCGTATAATGTAGATAATGCAAAAAAACTTTGGAAGCTGTCTGAAGAACTAACTGGAGTGAGTTACTCCATTGACTAAAAAATAATGCTCTCAACTAAAGATAAAATCTATCAAAGCGCTCTAGAGCTATTTGCCAGTCAGGGCATTCAGTTAACTTCAACTGCTCAAATTAGCAAAAAAGCAGGGGTTGCCTCTGGAACGCTTTTTGTACACTTTAAATCAAAGCAAGAGCTTATTGACACAATATACATAAGCATTAAAAAAAATGCTTTTTCTGACTTAATTAAAAATATGCCCGATGACTCAAGCATTGAACTTCAGTTCAAAGAAGCGTCTCGAAATATTATTGAGTATTTTTTAAATAACTACCATGAATTTGTCTTTTTAGGTCTAGTTAATATCGACCCCATGGTATCTGAAGAGGCAAAGGCAATAGGCTTTAAAAATTTTGAAAAATCAATGACTGATATGAAAATATTCTGTAAAGAAGGTTATTATAGAGATATAGATTTTGACCTACTTATGCAAATCAACTGGTCAACAATGGAGACGATTATTAAGAACCTAAAATTAAGAAATCTTAACAAACCAAGTGAAAGCGAACTTAAGCTAATCTGGGATATTATGAAAAAGAGCTCCTAAGAGCTCTTTATAAAGATATATGGTGCGGAGAGAGAGACTCGAACTCTCACGTCTTGCGACACTGGAACCTAAATCCAGCGTGTCTACCAATTCCACCACCCCCGCGAAGATTTTGAAATTATACCGAATTAAATCAAACATTTCTTATTTAAGAAATAGATTTTCTTATTTAATTGCCGTACCAGCTTAACTTCTCATTGAGACTGACGACCTCTCCTACAATCATCAAAGTAGGTGCATTAATATCTTCTTTAATTAACAAATCAGGTAAGTCTTTTAGAGAGGTAATATAAACTTTTTGCTCTGGCATTGTTCCTTTTTCAATAATCGCAATTGGCATCTCCTCTCGCATGCCGTGAGCAATCAACTGCTCACAAATGTAACTTGCCCCACTCAATGCCATATAAAAAACAATCGTCTGCTGCTCAACAATAAATTCTTCCCATGGAAGGTTAGTCGTGCCATCTTTTAAATGGGCAGTTACAAAACGGCAGGATTGAGAAAAGTCTCTATGGGTTAATGGAATGCCAGCATAAGAAGAGCAACCTGATGCAGCAGTTATTCCAGGGACAACCTGAAAAGGAATGCCATGCTCAGAAAGTGATTCGATTTCTTCGCCTCCTCGGCCAAAAATAAAAGGATCACCACCTTTTAACCTGCACACTCTCTTGCCTGATTTTGCCAGATCAACCAAAAGAGCATTAATATCTATTTGCCTAGTAGATTTATCACTGCCACCTTTTTTACCGACATATATGAGCTCTGAGTCTCTCCTAACAAGCTCCATAACGCCTTTAGAGACAAGCCTGTCATAAAGCACAACATCAGCTTGCTGAATAAGCCTCAAAGCTTTAAACGTTAATAAGTCAGGATCACCAGGACCAGCGCCAACTAAATAAACCTCTCCTAGATTCATCTCAACTGAATCAATAAGCTGCTTTTCAATATCAGCCTTTGCTTCTTTAATACGCCCTGAAAAAACTTTTTCAGCAATAACGCCAGAAAAAGTAGCCTCCCAAAATGCCCTTCTATCTTTAATTTTTAAAAACCTGTCTTTAACTTTCTGCCTATACTCACCGGCAATTTCAGCAAGTATGCCATAAGAGCTTGGAATAACTGTTTCAAGCTTTGCACGAATTAATCGAGCTAAGACTGGCGCCTTACCGGATGAAGAGACAGCAATTATCACCGGAGACCTGTCAACTATTGAGGGCATGATAAAGCTTGATAGCTCAGGCGAGTCAACCACATTTACCGGTATACGATTTTCGTGAGCTATCTTAGAGACAGATTCATTTACTTTTGAGTCATCTGTAGCAGAAATAATTACTGAATAATTTGAAATATCAGATGTCTCAAAGCGCTTATTAACTAAACTTACATTGCTATCTAAAGATAAGGTTTTTATGCCTTCACAAAAATAGGGAGAAACGCATATAACTTTAGCCTGGGCTTTTAATAACAAGTTTATTTTTCTTAGTGCAATATCTCCACCTCCAACAACTAGGGCTGACCTTTGTCTTAAATTAATAAAAATAGGCAGATGGTCCATAAAAATATATTAAGATTTAAGTTTAGAGCGTTGTTTTAAATATTTTACGAAGTATAGTAAAACATTCTATATTTTGAATATTATTGAGTTAAAAGATATAAATATTTCTTAAAAAAACAAAATTTTAGAAAAATATTTTATATTTTCGAATAAATTGATACTTAGTAGCTACTAAAGTTGAAGAACTGTTTTAACAAAAGGAATTGAGATAGCTTTTTTTGATTGGAGCGATGCTTTATCTAACTCATTCATCGCTGATACTAAAGTATTTAAATCGCGAGAATAATTCTTAAACAAATATTCGTAAATTTTTGAGTCAATAGTTAAATTTCTATCACTCATCTGTTTATTAAGTACGTCCATTGTTGAATCATCATTAAGCTCTTCTAATTTATAAACAGCTGCTAAACTCAAGCGAGTTTTAAGATCCTTCATAACGGTTAAATCACTGGGTAAACTAGAACCACTGACTAAAACAATAACTCCAGCCTGTCTTGCACGATTATATAAATCGAAAAATGTCTCTTGGTTATCGCTACTAATAAGATCAACATTATCAAAGCTAATAAAGTTTAACTGGCCTATAAAGTCAAATAAATGTTCTGGAAAAGCATCAATACAATCGATATAAATTGCATTCTTATCGATTTCTAGGGCCTTTAATACTACCCCTTGAAGCAGATGTGTTTTGCCTTGGCCTGTTAATCCATATACGTAAATTTCAGAAGCCTTTTTTTTCTGAAAAAGTTGGTGTATTAAATTAACAAGCTCACTATTAGCAATAAAGTTATCTAAAAGCATTTTGGAGTTAAGTGAGATTGGAAGACCTAGTTGATTCATTTTTTAGATTCTTGCAAGATAAACTTTTTAACCCAAAGTAACACATAGTCCGCACCACTTAAACCAGTCGAAGTAGCAACCACTATGAAAACCATATCTCTAAGACCATTTAATTCAGTATATATTTGAATTAATAGTAAAAATAAAACCAAGGCAATTTGTAATACTGTATTAAATTTACTAATTAAAGAAGGCTCTAGCATGTCGCTATTCCTAGATATTTCACCTAGAAAATATCCCAAAGCACCTGCTACAATAATAACATCACGAACAAAAATTATCATGAGTAGCCATAAGGGCATAATCCCGGCCCAATATAAAGCAATAAAAGAGCAGGTCAATAATATCTTGTCTGCCATTGGGTCAAGAATAGAACCAAGACGAGACTGAAAAGAAAACTGTTTAGCTATCCAACCATCTAATGCGTCAGTAATTCCAGCCAATAGAAATAATAGCAGCGTCAAAAGATACTGCTCTTTTAGTAGCGCTATAACTATTGGAACTGTTAAAATAATGCGTATTATTGAAAGCGCATTGGGTAGCATTGAGTAGCTCATTATTTTGCTTAATTAAATTCATTTTTTAGACCTTAATTATACGGAAAACAAGATGTCATCATTGACTTATAAGGACTCTGGAGTTGATATTACTAAAGGTAATCAGCTTATTGAAAAAATTAAACCAATTGCAAAATCAACGTTAAGACCGGGTGTTCTTGCTGGCCTAGGTGGCTTTGGTGCAATGTTTGAAATTCCTTTAGATAAATATAAGAAGCCAGTTTTAATTTCAGGAACTGACGGTGTTGGTACCAAGTTAATGGTTGCTGAGATGCTTAATAAGCATGACACAATTGGTATTGATTTAGTTGCAATGTGCGTCAATGATCTTATCGTTCAGGGCGCCGAGCCTTTATTTTTTTTAGATTATTACGCAACGGGTTCTCTTAATCCAGATGTTGCGATTTCTGTTATTTCTGGAATTGGTGAAGGCTGTCGTCAATCTGGATGCTCGTTAATTGGAGGGGAGACTGCTGAAATGCCCGGAATGTATAAAGGCGAAGAGTATGATCTTGCTGGGTTTTGCGTAGGCATTGTTGAAAAAGATAATATTATAGACGGCTCTAAAGTTTCATCAGGTAATCACATAATAGCACTTGGCTCATCCGGTCCTCACTCAAATGGATACTCACTCATCAGAAAAGTTTTGGAAAAAACAAAGCCCACATCAAGCCAGCTCAAGGAACTTATTGAGCCAACTAAAATTTATGTTAAATCAATTTTGTCATTAGTTCAGAATTTACCCGTATATGCAATATCGCATATTACGGGCGGTGGTCTTCTTGAAAATATTCCCAGAGTAATGCCAGAGCATTTAGCTGCAAAATTGGATGCAAACTCTTGGGACCTTCCAGAAATATTTCAGTGGCTGCAGGCTGAAGGGAATATAGATACAAGTGAAATGCATAGAGTTCTTAACTGCGGCGTTGGGATGATCGTTATTGTTCCAAAAGAATCCTCAAATGATGCTATTAAGCTATTAAATTCTAAAGGTGAAAAAGCCTGGTTAATTGGAGAAGTTGTTGACTCTAAAGGTGAGCAAGTAATAATTTGATGCTATGAAAGCTGTTATTTTAATTTCAGGTAATGGCTCTAATTTACAATCAATCATTGATAATGCAGATAGAATTGACTTGCAAATTAGCTGCGTCATTAGTAATAACAAAAATGCTTTTGGCTTGAAACGAGCTGAATCTTCAAAACTTCAGACTGCCATTATTGACCCTGGATTATATAACTCCAAGGAGGCTTTTGACAGAGATCTCATTTCAATTATTCAAAAGCACGGGGCAGAACTAATTGTCTTAGCTGGTTATATGAGAGTTCTTACTCCATTATTTGTGTCACATTATTTTGGGAAAATTCTTAATATTCACCCCTCCTTACTCCCAAAATTTCCAGGACTCAACACACACCAGAGAGCTATTGATGCTTCTGAGAAAGTTCATGGAGTGAGTGTTCACTTTGTAACTAAAGAATTGGATGGTGGTCCTTTAATTTATCAAGATTCAGTTATCATTGACAATTCAGATACTGAGGAAACACTCTCTATGAAAGTTTTGAAAAAAGAACATTTCATCTATCCTAAAGTGATCCATTGGTATACTCAAAGAAGACTGAACCTAATTGATGATAAAACTGCAACACTTGATGGAAAAATAATATGAATAAAGCGATTTTCTTATTTTTAGGACTTCTTTTCTCAGCCCAATCTTTGTCCATAACCCCTTACAAGGGAAATTATGAACTTTATGCTGAAACTGTAATGGGCAACCTAAATATTGGCACTGCAATATTACACTTAGAGGTCAATGACAATCAATTTGAATTCACAACGCAGGCTAGCACAGCATCCGTGTGGAAAGCTCTATATGATTTCTCAAGATCTGAAAAAAGTATTGGCAATGAAATTGATGGGCAAATTATTAATACCTACTTTAGTGTCGTAGAAAAAATGAAAGGTGAAGTTAAAAAGAACTATGAAATTACCATCGAAACTGATAAAAATTATGCCGTATCAAGCAGTGGTGATGAATTTGAAATAAAACCTGGTCTTCTAGTTGATACCTTAAGTGTTTATCTCGCATTATCCAATGATATGGTTAATAAACCCAATGAGTCAGAATTTACCTATCAAGTTGTTGATGAAGTTGGCGTTAAATATCTTCAATTCAAATTAGATGGGTCTGAAAAAATTTTAATTAATGAGCGTGAAATTGAAACTGCAAGGGTAATTTGTGATGAACTGCAATTAACTCTAAATCTATCTGTTAAAGATAATTTTCAGCCTATAAAAATTCACAAGATGAATGGTAAAACTGCTTTCACGATGACGCTTATAGGCTTTGAAACTTAAATCTAAAGATGCTCCTTAAGGAACTGTCCAGTATATGATCGTGGATTCTTAGATACCTCTTCTGGAGTCCCAAACGCAATTATTTCGCCGCCTTTGTTCCCACCTTCTGGCCCAAGATCAACAACCCAATCAGCAGTCTTAATAACGTCTAAATTATGCTCAATTATAACAATTGTATTATTTCGATCTCGAAGCCTAAAAATTACTGATAATAATTGTTTAATATCATGAAAATGTAGGCCACTTGTTGGCTCATCTAATATATATAAAGTTTGTCCTGTATCTGTTTTAGAAAGTTCTTTAGCAAGCTTTATACGCTGAGCTTCGCCGCCCGACAGAGTGGTTGCATTTTGGCCAAGCGTAATATACGAAAGCCCAACATCCATTAAGGTTTGCATTTTTTGATTAATCTTTGGAATCGCTTTAAAAAAATCAAGCGCATCTTCGACAGTCATCTCTAAAACCTCTGCAATTGACTTTCCTTTATATTTAATTTCTAAGGTTTCTCGGTTGTATCTATGGCCATGACAAATATCACATGAGACGTAAACATCAGGTAAAAAGTGCATCTCTACCTTAATTAATCCATCACCTTTGCAGGCTTCACATCTGCCTCCTTTAACATTAAAGCTAAAACGTCCAGATTTATACCCTCGCGTCCTAGACTCAAGTGTCAATGCAAACAGATCTCTTACTAAAGTAAAGACGCCCGTATAAGTTGCAGGATTAGATCGAGGTGTCCTTCCAATTGGACTTTGATTGATATTAACTACTTTATCAAACAAATCCATACCCTTGACTTCTTTAAATGGAGCAACATCAGTTTGAGCGCCATTAAGCGTTTTTGCAGCTAACTCATAAAGTGTGTTGTTGATTAATGTTGACTTTCCAGAGCCAGAAACACCTGTAATACAGGTTAAAACACCAACAGGAATTTTTAAGTCAACATGCTTTAAGTTATTTCCACTTGCTCCAGTAATATTAAGCCAGCCATTTGATTTCTTTCTGGTTTTAGGAGTACTAATTTCTAATCGCCCACTTAAATAATCACCAGTAAGAGATTTTGTATTAGCTATAACTTCATCAGGCGCCCCTATCGCAACAATCTCACCGCCATGGATACCTGCACCAGGTCCAATATCCACCACATAATCAGCCTGCCTTATTGCGTCTTCATCATGCTCAACAACAATAACTGTGTTACCTAAATCTCTTAGATAAGTCAATGTATCAAGTAACTTTTGATTATCGCGCTGATGAAGTCCAATTGATGGCTCGTCTAAAACATAGAGCACTCCAATCAAACCCGCACCTATTTGTGAGGCTAATCTTATTCGCTGAGCTTCCCCACCAGATAAAGAGTTGGCTTTTCTCTCTAAATTAAGATAATCGAGTCCAACGTTAATTAAGAAATGCAAACGCTGTGAAATTTCACTAAGGATCTTACTTGCAATTTCTCCACGCTGACCTTCTAGCTCAAGCGACTCAAAAAAATCAAATACTTGGTCTATCGTCAACTTCGTCAGATCTGAAATATTTCTATTATCTATAAAGACATTTCTTGCAGATGCATTAAGCCTATCTCCATTGCAACTTGAGCAGGGCTTGCTTATTACATATCTAGATAATTCTTCCCTAATTGAGCGAATATCACTATCTGCATAACGACGCATCATTCTTGGAATTACGCCTTCAAAAGGTTTTTTCTTACTTGTCCAACCTCTTCTTCCTTTAATTTTCGAAAAATCAATAACCTGGCTTCCACTTCCATATAGAACAATTTTTTTATGCTCTTCTGAGAGCTCAATAAATGGTGTCGCAATATCAAATTTATAATAATTACCAACTAAAGAAAGCATTTGATAAAAATAGGCATTACTTTTACTCCAGCCATAAATTGCCCCATCTTCCAGGCTAAGCTCAGGATTAGCAACAACTCTTTCTTCGTCAAATATATCTTTGATACCTAAACCATCGCATGTTTCACATGCCCCCACTGGATTATTAAATGAAAAGAGTCTAGGCTCTAACTCTTCCAGAGAGTAACCACAATGAACACAAGAAAACTTTGCTGAAAATGTTAGCTCCTTAAAACCAGAGTCAATATCCATAGGGCTAGCTATAGCAATACCTGAGCTCATATTTAGGCCAGTTTCGAGAGATTCAGATAACCTTGACGTTATATCTTGCCTAACTTTTAATCGGTCAATTACGATCTCGATGGTATGGTTTTTATTACCGTCAAGCTCATCAATTTCTTCAAGAAGCATAACCTCCCCATCAACTCTCGCACGAAGGAAGCCTTGATGGGAGAGTTCTTGTAATAATTTTAGATGACTACCCTTTCTATTTTTTACGATTGGTGCAAGTATCATAATCTTTGCATCTTCTGGAAGGTCTAATATTGCATCTACCATTTGAGAAATTGTTTGTGCCTGTAAATCATCTCCATGCTCAGGACATCTAGGTGAGCCAACTCTGGCAAAAAGAAGTCTCAAATAATCATAAATCTCGGTTATGGTTCCTACTGTAGAGCGAGGATTATGAGAGGTAGCTTTTTGTTCGATTGATATTGCAGGAGATAATCCTTCAATATGATCAACATCGGGCTTTTCCATTAATGATAAGAACTGTCTTGCATATGCTGATAGTGACTCAACATACCTTCTTTGGCCTTCAGCATAAATTGTATCAAAGGCTAATGATGACTTGCCAGAACCCGATAGCCCAGTAATAACCACAAGCTTATTTCTTGGAATACTTACATCAATGTTTTTTAAATTATGGACTCTAGCGCCACGTATGTTGATTGAATCCATAGGTTAGTTATTTTATGGTGGACAAAGGGTTCATTATACTCATGCGTTGTGTAAAATCTTAATTTTGTATTCAATTCTTAGCACATGGTTTCTTATCGTCGAATCTTACTCAAACTTAGTGGTGAAGCACTAAAAAGTGATAAAAATAATATTGATCCTGAAATGCTAAAAAAAGTAGTCACTATTGTTCAATCTGCCCTAGATCTTGGCGTTGAAATCGCCATAGTAATTGGAGGTGGAAATATTTATCGAGGCGCAACCCTTGCAACTGATGGAATGAACAAAATTACTGGAGATCATATTGGAATGCTTGCTACAGTGATGAACGCATTAGCAATATCAGATGCTTTTGAAAGAAATAATATTCCATCTATTGTCATGTCTGGTTTTTCGATTGGTGGCGGTGTTTGTGAGCCTTTTAATCATACTAAAGCTAAAAATGCGCTATCAGAAGGCAAGGTAGTTATTTTTTCTGCTGGTACTGGAAGTCCTTGTTTTACAACTGATACTGCTGCGGCTTTAAGGGCAGTTGAAATTGAAGCTGATATTGTCTTTAAAGCGACTAAGGTCGACGGTATTTATTCAAGTGACCCATTGAAAGATTCGAATGCTATAAAGTTTGACGCGCTCAGTTTTAATTCGGCTATTGAAAAAAATATTGAGGTGATGGACACTGCTGCATTTGCGTTATGCCGAGAAAATAATATAAGAATTTGTGTTTTTAGTATGTTTGATGATAATTATGCTTTAGCTAATATCTTAAATGGCCAATCAATTGGCACGATTGTTAGTCAAAACGGAGAATAAATAATGATTAATGAAATTCACAGTGATGCAAATAGTCGAATGGGTAAATCACTCGCTTCTCTTGAGACTGACTTTAGTAAGATTCGTGCTGGAAGGGCTCACCCCTCACTACTAGATCAAATTACAGTTGAATACTATGGCAGCATGGTTCCTCTTTCACAAGTCTCTAATGTGAGCGCTGAAGACTCAAGGACTCTTAAGGTTTCGCCCTGGGAAAAAGATATGGTTGGACCAATTGAAAAAGCGATCATGACCTCTGATTTAGGTTTAAACCCAAACACTCAAGGGCAAGTTTTGCGAATTCCTTTGCCACTTCTAACTGAAGAGCGCAGAAAAGAATTAGTAAAAGTTGTGCGCGATGAAGCTGAAAATGCACGCGTGGCAATAAGAAATATTCGAAGAGATGCCATATCTGACTTTAGAGAGCTCCTTAAAGAAAAAGAAATATCAGAAGATGATTGTCATAGAGCTGAAGATAACATACAAAAAATTACAGATCAACATATTGCTTTAATTGAAAGATCTTTGACTGACAAAGAGAATTCATTATTAGAAATATAATGACTACTTATTAAATATTTTTTTATATTCTCTTAGAGCCAACGCACTCTATATAGTCATGCCATCGATTCGATGAAAATTCAGTTCCATTTGTTACCTGAGGACCGACATTTCCTAAATAACCACCCTCTAACGCCTTCTTAAAAAGTGCAATATTGCTATCTGATAGCCCTAAATTTACTTTACAAAAATCGTGTATCGCAACCGTTACTATTTCTCCAGAAATTGTGCCAATAAATTTCTCATCTTCTAACTTCTCTGTCGCTTCTTTTATAAGTTCATCTTTAATAGTCAATTTATAATCATCAACAATACCTAGCTCATCTAATTGAACAATTAAATCATCCATAATTTTAGTAACCCTCATATCATAAGCAAGTTTAGCCTGATATGCAGCAGTTGACGCTGCAGCAGCAGCTTTTTCATCCGCTAGTTTT
>JACKQG010003846.1_pt1 | contig 17978 bp, 12 predicted proteins | sample 8237621 | NCBI WGS metagenome assembly JACKQG01 (sample SAMN15677084, study PRJNA649215) | marine metagenome | biome: marine; feature: Black Sea; material: saline water; isolation source: suspended particulate matter (SPM) from the Black Sea western gyre | collected 2013-06-09/2013-06-10 | depth...
GGCCACTTCAGTAACCGTTGACCCTCCGCAAGCCCACGGTTGCTTCGCAGGAGCCGTTTTTAAGAGCATCACGTATGAAGATATTTGCAGGGCTGCTACGGGGCTGTTTAAGGAGTACGAGCACGACATTCGCGCCATCGTCGATGACTAGGTTGAGTACTGCAACGATGCGGATTTGTTCGATCAGTCGCCGTACCTAATGCGCATTGTGCCGTGCAGCGACAGCCTCAGACTCAACAAGAAGTACGGAGTGTACTTCCGGCCGTCAGATCGCGGTTACACGAAGCATTCATTTGTGGGTATCTACGCAAACAAGAGCGTGCTGGGCTTTTGAGCCATTGATGCTGTTTTCGATGTGGAATTGAGGGATGGCCAGTTGAGGAAAACGTTGATTCAGGGACGTGAGACCAACGAATACGACGACAAGATTGTCGCGATAATCGAAGATGCCAAAACCGAGTGCGGGTACGATGTGGAAACTGGGCACCGATTCTTCTGTGGCAAACCGGAATCCACTGATTTTAAGAAGACATCTTCGGGTGGAATACTCGGCGCACGCTTTATCAATTTGCGGGATCAAATCGGCGACTTTGCCGACGTGTCCACCGTCGCCGATAAGCTCAACACCAGCACGTGGGAGTGATGCAGAACTCTACGTTACCCGCCAGTTTATCCGCCATACCATACACTGACCTCGCCACGTTTCCATCCTTCTTCACTCTTGTCGCCGAAATCTCCAGCTCGCATCCAAATGCGCCAAACAGTGTTTGTCATGCTATGCCTCCCTTGCACGCAAGACTCGATGAATTCTCACTGTAACAGCTCCTCCATTGCGCAGAGGATTCGGACCATGGCATTCGTGTCCAGTTCGCAATAGCGAAGCAGGTCTTCCCGGACCTGCTTGACCTTGTCTTCATCTGCCTCGTCCCACAGGGCTAGCCACGCAGATGACGCCTCCGTCCCCTCGCTGACCGGCATTCCCACATAGGTCAGTTCCGGGACCAGCGCAGGGAGAACTGCCTTGAGGGAGTAGAAGCCTTCGAAATCGCGGTGGTAGATCGCCTTTTGCCTGAAGGGGCGCATGAGGTCGCGGAAATTCTCAGTCAGGACCTCGATCTGCGCGCGGCAACTGAAGTACTCGCCAAGCTCCCGCAGGCGGCCGATTTCGAACGTTTGGTTCCAGGCGACGATGCAACCTTTCGCCGGCAGGGTCGCGAGGAGGCTGTCGAGGAATCCCCGCCGGGGATCTTTCCCGTGCTCGGCCAGGAACTCGTGGTGCTGCGGTTCCGCTCCCGGCCTGTCGACGATGTGGAGCGAGTACTGAAAGGGCACCTTCTGATACGGCCTGGTGCCTTCGAAGAGCGGGACTGGTGTCATGCAGGTCGTCTCGAAGTCGAGGAAGCACAGGGGATACCAGAGGCCAGCAAGGAATTTGCGGACCGCAGCCGTATCGATAACGATTCCTTTCCCCAGTACACCCTCGAGTTGCAGCTTCTGCCGGCACCCGAGAACCTCGGCGGGCGTGTCCTCCATGCGGACGATGCCGTTCCGGTAGAGGGCGAACGCATCAGGCTTGCCGGTGCCCCTGAAGTCGAATACTGATGGCGACGGGATGTGACTCCAACAATGTCCCTTGTACAGGCAGGAGTAACGGTCATCGCAGTGGAGTCCAATGTCGATGACGGGCTCGTCCCCTCGAAGCATCGAGCGTAGGGCGCCCAAATCCTCCGCGACGGACGTCTGCCGACTTTTTGCGTCCTCGGTAGCGTCCACGATAGCGAAGAGCCGGTGGACGTCGATGTTTCCCTCTCGCACGTAGCTGCTGTCGATGTGTACGAGGCTGGCCTTTTTGAGTTCTACTCCGGCCCCTTTCACGACGAAGTACTGCAAGGCGATGTCCTCGACATAGACGTCCTTGACGCCGGAAGAACTCTTGACCTCATATAGTTCCCATCCCTCCCGGCCGCGGTGGAGAATATCGACTTTCACGAAAACCCCGTCGAACTCGAAGGCGGCCTCGTAGATGGTGTGCTGGCCGCCGGCGATGGCATCCGTGGTCATCGCAAGTTGCTGTTCGATGGTGAGCCCTTCGTTGGGAACGAGCAAACCTCCAGGGAAGAGTTGCCGGGCGAGGGTCCCAACGTCGGTCCCGGCATCGGAGACCGCTTGTGGGGCGGCTGGAACCTCGTCCCGAAGGTCCGGGCGGGACTTGTGCAGCCAGAGTGCCTTGTGGCACCGCCGCCCCATCTGGAAGAGGGACTTGCTCAGGCCGTGTTTCATGTATTCGTTTCCGGACACTCGCGTAATCCTCGTCAGTTGGGCTCGCATTGGTTCAAATTGAGTCCCGATTCCAATTGCTCGACAAGCCGCTGTCTGAGCTGTTCCGGCTTAACCACTTTCGCAAACCCCGACCAGCCCAACAGCCACCACAGGATCTCGTCCAAGCCGTCGACACGGAACGTCAGGGTTACGCTGCCGTCGCGATGTCTCTTGACCTGCTGTGTGTGGTGCCAGCGGGTTTCTGTCACTTGCGTGGCGGCCTCGGGGGCGAAGCGTATCTCGACATCGTGGATTTCGCCACTGCGAAAGACTCCCCAGGCGTTGCCAAGGTACGCCTGAAGGTCGAAGTCGGCCGGTATCTCGGCATCGACGTCGAGCAGTTGGAGCGTCTTGAAGCGATTGATGCGGTAGGTCCGCAGTTCGTCCTTGTCCGAGGGCTTGGCTATTAGGTACCAGGCATGTCGGATCAAACACAGTCGATAGGGATGAAGCGTGACTCGATACGGTTGGCCCGCGTAGGGACTCGCGTACTTCCCGGCCAACTGCTTCGACTTCAGAAGCGCCCACTGGATCGTCCGAATCGCCTCCTGATGCTGGCTATGATCCACCATTTTCAGATCGAGGATCGAAACCAACTGCGATGCCTGATCCAACAGACGCCGCGCCGCGTCGTCTGAAACAGCGGCCAGCTTCTGTGTCGTGGTCTTGCCACCAGTGCCGAGGCCCAGCCCCTCCGTGCCGCTGACAACGGCGGCCAGCGCCTGTCCCAGCAACTCGTCCTCGTTCAGGTTCAACGTGGGAAAGCGAAACTCCGGACGGACACGATAGCACCTCTGCTGGTTGTCAAACCAGAAAGGGATGCCGGCGTACTTTAGCACGTCGAGATATCGGTGGACGGTGCGTTCGGTACACTCCAGCTCTGCGGCCAAGTTGGCCGCGTTCCAACGGCCGTTTCCCTGGATAAGTTCCAGGATACGGAAAACCTTGGCCAAGCGGTCCGCCTGTCGAACCCGGCGGTCAGCGTCGGGTCGGGCCTTCGAGGTTGCCGATTTCTTCGCCGGCATGATCCTGTTCCTCCGGATGACGCTGATGTCAGATCACATTCGTTCTATCGCATTCTTGTCCTCGGCGTTGACACAGGTGGGACATTCTGCCGCGATTTCAGAAATTCTTTTTTGGCCGATGACCCGCCTTTGTCAATGGCGTTGCGTATTTGTTTGACGTAGAGACCCGACTCGATTACCTAAGGAACTCCTGAACATGCAAAGAAGAAGCGACGAGGCATCCTACCTGAGTAAACCCTACTGCCAAGCGACCTTGGCTGAACATCGCGAGGCCGAGTTAGATCCGGTGGAGAGACATCTCCGGCAGCATCTCGGTGTAGAGCGGTCTGAAATGGGTAGACACGCGAGTAAACATCCCGTGTACGACCTGCCCCAGATCCACAACGCATTGGCGGCATGTCTTCCCAAGTGGAAACTGGAGTTCGAGGCAGGCGGCGAAAGGGAGTGGCGGAATTGGTGTCCCTCGCGTGTGCGTTGGCAGATCAGACCCGGCGAGTGGCGAGACTTTGTCGACAACGGCAGTCTTTTCTACCGACTGCCAAACGGGAAAGGGCGCGTACTGACGCTGTCAGGGCCACATAATACTGGGGATGGTGAGTATTATGAGTTCGCTATCATTTCACGGCGGGACGATCAAAAGGCTGTGACCGAAGAGTTCTCGATTCTGGAGCGATGGATGCGGGACAACCACTACCTGCGGAGGCAAACGCTGCGGGCCGACGGCAGTCTGCTGCCGCAGTTGCCAAATCTTACGTGGGATGATGTCTCGCTGCCCGGCCACGTCCGCGAGGCCCTCGTCGAGAACACGGCTGGGTTGCTCGAACGCCGACAATTGTTCCGGAAGTACGGTGTTCCCCAGAAACGCGGCTTGCTGCTGCACGGCCCGCCGGGTACGGGAAAGACGATGATCGGTAAGGTACTGGCGAGTCAAGGGCTGGCCACTTTCATCTACGCGACGGCAGGAGACTGCGAGTCTTTGCCCTCCATGCGCCATCTGTTCCAACTGGCACGGCGGCTCCGCCCTACGATTCTGTTCTTGGAAGATCTTGATCTATTTGGCGCCGATCGATACTCGCAGCTTCGAACCGGACCGTTGGGAGAGTTGTTGGCCCAGATGGACGGGCTGGAGGGGAATGACGGTCTGATCATCGTGGCGACAACCAATGACTTGGATGCCATCGAGCCTGCCTTGAAGGATCGGCCAAGCCGCTTCGATGTCGTCTTGGAGATTGGAATGCCAGAGAAAACCGAGCGACGACGGATAGTCGAGCTTTCTCTTCCTGCGTCGGTTTGCTCTCCAATCGTCTCGAATGAACTCACGGAGGCAACTGACGGCTTCTCCGGCGCTCAGGTCCGTGAACTGGCCTATCTGGCGATGCAGGCGGCTTTGCTCCGGGGAGATATCGGCGACACGACTCGTTTGGTGGTTGAGGATGTCGATATCAAGAAAGCGAGACAGCAGATCATCGGCTCACGGAAGCGCGACGGCAAAGTAGGCTTCGCCTACCGAGGAGCGGGCGCAGAACTCGTGACAAATACGGCTCCAGGTCCGCGGCGTCACGGAATCAGATGCAAGGTTCGACAATAATTTGGGTAATTGAAGAGGTCTGCGATGGTACGCTTTGCGAGAGTGGAATTGTCTTCGCCGGATGAGGTGCCATCGTCGATGTGTGAATCAGGTGGTGCGGCGGTGCTTTCTGCTGGAAACCGATCCGGTCACCGGCAAAAATCACAGCCAGCCATCGCGGCCGAAGCTGCTTCGTCGACTCTTCATGAGTCGTTCATCCCGAACGCATCCTGGATGTCGTCTGGCAGGAGATCGAAATCGGGAGCGATGACGACCCGCCCCTTCCATTGTCCGCCCTGCCGGGGTTGCGGAGGCGCCGGTGTGCTTTGGTCCGGAGTTAGTAGGTCGACTCGCGCAACAGTTCCGTCGGGAACTTGCAGTGGCTGATCGAACACGACCACACCATTTCGAACGTGTCCCATGACAGTCATAGAGTTTGCCTCCCACCGCGAACTGCCGACCAGACCGACGCGAACTCCCCAAGCCCAATGATCGGCGACTCCACCGTTCGGCACCAACCGGGGTTGCCGCACGCAAAGCTCGGCACCGGCAACGGGCTCGTTACCCCTTATTATCTCAAGATCGGTGCGGCGCGGGAAGACCTCACGATTGTCGGGTTCCATCCTGCGAATGCGTCAGGATGCCCATCGACGTGAAGTGACTGGAGGATTGGCGTGGTATGATCTATGCTATAGATTTGTATTCGATCGCACTTTCCTCTGACCCGCGAGGGGAAAACCCGATGCCGAACCCCTTTCCAGGCATGGATCCGTACTTGGAAGGCCCGGCGTGGACCACGGTTCACAGCAACCTGATTGAGGAAATCGCGCGTCAGTTGGCCCCCAAGTTGCGGCCGCGGTATTTGGTCTTGACCAACGAGCGGGTCGTCGTGGCAACTCCCGACCCCATTGAACTCGGCCCGACCATACGGTCGCCCGATGTCGGGGTGTATGCTTCGGAACCAGGGGACAATCGTGCCGAAACCACGATTGCCACGGCTTCGCTGGTGCTCGATGTCTTGCTGCCCGAGAGCCTTCCGCAGACTTTTGTCGAAATTCGCGATGTCTACGAGCGGCGCCTTGTGACCGCCATCGAGTTGCTCTCGCCGACCAATAAACGCGGTGAGGGCTTGGCGGAGTTCCAGGCCAAGCGTCGGGAATACCTTGCCAGCGACGTACACTATCTGGAAATCGATCTGTTGCAGATCGGCGAGCGATTCCCCGTGGCCGGGGCCCTCCCGTCGGTGCCGTACTTTGTGTTCCTCAGCCGCGCGAGCCGACGGCGGCGCGTCGAGATCTGGCCGATTCCCTTGGAACAGCCGCTGCCGACTACCCCCGTGCCCCTGCTGCCCGGCGACCCGGACGTCCCGCTCGATCTGCAGCAGGCATTCCACACGATTTATGACCTCTTCAGCTACGATCGCGCAGCAGACCATTCCAAACCGCCGCCTGTCCCGTTGGCACCCGACCAAGCCGCGTGGGCAGAAGCTTGCCTACGCGCGGTCAGGTTGCAGTAGGCGGCGGTGTGTCCGGCAGCCGGATCGGCATCGAACGGATGCGCAGGCCGGTTGCGGCAAAGACGGCATTGGCGATGGCCGGCGCGATCGCAATGATCGGCGTTTCGCCTCCGCCAGCCGACGGATAGTCGAGCTTTTTCTTCCTGCGACGGTTTGCTCTCCAATCGTCTCGAACAGACGTTCCCAGAGAGGACTCTCCCCGCTATTGGGACTGCTGACCGAACTTGACCTTGGCACAGTCGCCTGTTAACATTTATCTTAACATCGAGAGCCCCAATGCCCTACATTGAATTCATCTGGGATCTGGGGGGGAGAATGATGGCAAAGAAGCAGGCGAAACGAAGGTCACGTGGGCGATACCTCACGGACGAAGAAGCCGCCAAATACGATACCATCCGTGAGCAGGTGGCAGCAGAATTCTCCGACCGCATCAAGAAGCCAACGGTGAGTCCCGTCGCGCACGCGGCAATCATGGAGTTGAAGCAGGCTCGTGAAGCACTAGGTCTTAGTCTCGCGGACATCCGCGATCGCACCGGCATAGAACGCTCGGCGTTAAGTCGCCTCGAAAATGAAACCCCGAATGTGACAATCCGCACACTGGAACGTTACGCGGAAGCGTTGGGAAAACGAATTGTAATCGAAATCGCTGACGCGCGGCCAACGTGAGGACAGAACCAAGCCACCTGGGCAGAAGCTTGCTTATGCACGGTTAGGTCGCAGTAGGCGGAAGTGTACCGGGCAGCCGGATCGGCATCGAGCGGATGCGAAGACCCGTTGCGGCAAAGACGGCATTGGCGATGGCGGGCGCGATCGCAATGATCGGCGTCTCGCCTCCGCCGGCCGACGGGATGTCCGTGTTGTCGACCAGATGTACGTCGATCTTGGGCATGTCCTTGAACCGGGGTACTTGGTATCCGGCGAAGCTGGCGTTCAGAATCTTGCCGTCTTCGAACTGCATCGCTTCTCGCAGCGCAGGCCCCATTCCCATCATGATGCAACCCTGCACCTGAGACACCAGGTTGGCCGGGTTCTGAACCGGTCCGCATTCAAATGCCTCGCACACTTCGTGCACCTTGATCTCGCCGCGTTGGCGATCGATCCCCACTTCAACACACGCCGCCACCGCCGAGTTCTTCTCCGTACCGCAGGCCAAGCCCACGCCCAGTTCCGGCGTGACCTTCTTCCGCCTCGCAGTCCAGTCGAAGTGTTTGGCGGCGACCTCCAGCACGGTTCGGATGCGAGTGTTCTCGAGACGAGCCAGCCGGAACGCAAGCGGGTCGGCCTCGGCGGCTGCCGCCAATTCATCCATAAAGGACTCGCGTGCAAAATTGTTGGCCGTCGCCGCGAGGCACCGATAGGCGCCTTGGCGCAGAGGAGAATCGGAGCCCACGGATAGGATTCGTGTATTGGGGACCTCGTAAGGCGTATCGATTGCTGAACCGCCAGCGTTGATATTCGTGAAGTCCCAAGCAATCAGCGAGCCCCGCTCGTCCAGCCCACCTTTACACTCGATCAACGCCGCCGGACGGTAGTACGCCCATGTGAACTCTTCCGCCCTCGTCCAATGCACGGCCACCGGACGTCCGGCCGCCTTGGCCAATCGAGCTGCCTCTTCCGCCGCCTCGCCCGAATGCTTGCCACCGAATCCGCCTCCCATATCCGGGACAACGACACGAACGCGGTCGCTCGGAACACCAAAGGCGCGCGACAAGTCCCCCTGGACTCGCTGAGGCCCGTCGACGCCGGTCCACACCGTCAGTTTGCCGTCCTTCCACTCCGCTGTGGCCGCTCTCGGTTCCATGGGCGCATGCTGAACGTACGCTACTTCGTATGTCTCGCTCAGACTCTTGCTCGCCGTGGCCAACGCCGTCTCGACCGATCCTCGTGTTCTGGGCCGTCCCATCCCGGCGTGTTTCTTCAGATGAGGGAACAATTCGTTGCTCGACGGATGTGACACGGTCTTCCACTTTGCCGTCTTCTCAACCGCATTCAACGCCTGCTCGGCACGAATCGTCGATGGCGCCGCGAATCCCACAAACTCCCCGTCCCGCACCACTACCACGTCCTTCATCGCCTCGGCGGCGGATACGTCGATAGATTCGAGTGTCGCGTCATAGGAAGGCGGGTGAAGTACTTTCCCGTAAAGCATACCGGCCCGTGCAATATCCGATGGGTAGCGATGCGCACCGGTAACCAGGTCCCGAATGTTCGGCCGAGCGACCGATGTGCCGATCACTTCCCAATCGCTGACCGGCGTGACAGAAACATCCGAAGGAATGCTCCGCTTGAACGCCTCGGCAATGTCCTGCGACTTGGCCAGGTCGGCATAGCTGACAGTCCGCTTCGAAGCCTTGTGTGTGATCGTGCCGTCTTTCACCTCCAACACGCTGCCGTCCACTTTCCACTGCTCCGAGGCAAGATCCGTCAAAAGTTCTCTCGCGGTTGCTGCCCCTCGCCGCACTGCGGGTACGGTGCTTGGAGTCGTCCGGCTGCCGGCGGTAATGCCATCGTCGGGAACCAGCGCCGTATCGGCCATCACCAAGTGGATCTTCGTGGCGCTCACCCGCAATTCCTCCGCGGCGGCCTGCGTGAGCTGCGCGCGCGAGCCCTGCCCTTCCTCCACCTTGCCTGTCATCACCGTGATCGTGCCATCCTGGTTGATGTGAAGCCTGGCTGCCACATTCTGTGCACCTCGACTGCCACGCCGTCCGCCGCGTCGCTGGCCCGAGGAGGTCCGTTCGGTGACAGTGATAAGAAGACCCGTGCCGAGCACCTGCATGAACGCCCGCCTGCTCAGATTGGCCTCAGGTCTTGGATCGTCCGACCGCACGGATCGTTTCGCCTCGAAGGTATTCGCCAAGACTTTCCTGGTCATGAGTTACTATCCCTTCATCTTTTCCGCGGCCCGACGAACCGCAGTAACGATCTTCGGATAACCGTTGCACCTGCATATACTGCCGTTCATCCCTTCGACAATTTCCTGGTCCGTAGGTCTGGCATTCTCCTCAAGCAATGCAATCGCCGTCAGAATCATCCCGCCAGTGCAATATCCGCATTGCAGGGCACCCTCTTCAAGGAATGCTTCCTGAACAGGATGCAGCGCATCGTCGCTTGCCAGCCCTTCGATCGTTACGATGCTGGTCTTGTCCACCTTACTTACGGGCGTGACGCAGGAGCGCACCGTTTTTCCGTCCACCAACACCGAGCACGCGCCACACAGACCCTCGCCGCAGCCGTACTTGGCGCCGGTCAGCCCCATATCTTCCCGAAGCACGTCCAGAAGCGACCGTTGCGAATCAGTGGCAATGGTCTTCTCTTGCCCATTTACCGTCAGCTTAACCGTGATATCCATAGCTGGCCTCCGTCGATCTGTGAACAGACAGCATGCATTTAGAGTAACCATTTGCCGTTTACCAGTCTACGTACCCGACTATGGCAGTGGCAGTTTCTCGGCTCGCGAACCGTTCAGATCCTGTTCAACAGCGCCTTCAGTTTCAACGCCGGCAGCCCGCGCTCCCACTGGCTAATGATCGTGGCCGCGTTGGCCTCGGCCATGATGGCCCCAGCGGAACCGGAACGTACCAGATTCACCTGAGCCGCCAACTCCCGGCCCCAACGTTCGTATTGGGCTACAGCTTCCTTGTCTTCCGGCACAGACGCCAGCACCTGCTGGATCTCCGCCTGCTTCTGCGATAGCGGCCAGTTCGCGAGGCTGGGGTCGCTGAACGCAAAAGTCGTCAATTCTTCCAGCAGCGTTTGCGCCCGCCCACGCAGATCGGCCTTCGCGGCCTCGTTCTTCTTGCCGGCGTAGTCGAAAAAGACGAACCGAAAATCACGCTGCGCGGGCTTGAGGTCAATCACCGTTTCTATGCCGTAGCTGCCGACGGTGAAACCCACCTTCTCGGACTGGCTGGGGATCCACAGCATCGCGCACGGCCCGACTCCGGTACGCGTAGTACCGATGTAACCCGCGTCGTAGACGCGGTCGTAGTACAGGGTCCACCATTCGTTTTCGACATCCAGCACCGCGCGGTCCCCTTGGGCGAAGTCTCGCTTCGCGGTCTGCACGTGACGACGTCCATCCTGGGTGAAGCCCGAGGGATAGCAGCGCGTCGCAACCTGCACGGACGTGATCGCCTGCTTCGGCTCGAACAACGCCTGAGCGTAAACGCAATCTCCGCCGACCTTGGCGACGAAACGCACGCGGACCACCGCCTGCGAAGCATCGAAGACAAAGTCCGCAGTACCTCGGCCTTCGGAACTGCGCCCGGTCAGCGAGTGGATCAGCTTGCCACCGATACTCTTCCCGTTGAGCCGTAGGTCGAAGAACCCGCCCGCGTACCAGTTCTGATCCGACGGCTGCGGCATGCCGATGTAGCCCTCGCCCGGAATGGCCGCCTGTGGGTCGTTCGGGTCCAGGGCGACCGCATAGCGCAATGCGTAAGTCCTCGCTCCGGTGCCCATCACGATCGCATGCCGATGGCCTTGCAGGCCGATCGTATGCCGCGGTGCTCCAGGCCCAATGGTCACCGTGCTCACGCCCGAATCGGTGACCAGTACCTGTGGCGGCTCCTGCGGCGATTCCTGAGCCGGCGACAGGCTAGACAGAATCAAAGCCAGGCAGGACGCTGCGGCCAAGTGAAACTTCTTCATGTGTATTCTCCTTGCTGCCATGGTTCGTTTCGATACTCGACCGCCGGCATCCAGCCGAGAGATCATCGCGGACTTCTGGAAGTCCGCGATGATCTCTCGCTCCTTCTTCTGGAACGCGCGGCATCAAAACGCGCGAGCCAGAGGACAAGACAGTTTCGTCACTCCTTGTTTTTCGGTTTCTGGTCTATTCGACGGTGAACTGTGCCGTCGCCGTCGTCCCCGTGTACAACTCGATCGCGTTGACAGTCCATGCGCCCTTGGGATCGTTGTACGCAACTGGTACATCGACCACAACGCCCTGGTTGTCCGTTACCACGACCGTGTCTATCCAATCCACCCGGCTGCCATCGGGCAGCTTCACCTGTACTTTGACGGCCTGATGGCCTTCCGGCAGGGTCGAGGTCAGCGTGACTCGCTGTACGCTTCCGAGTTGGACAGTTGGCGCTGCTTTCAACACGACTGCATCAAGAGGCTGCGGCGAGAGCGCGTAGAACAGCGCCCGGTAGGGCGTGACCGTCAGGTTCACGGCCTGTTGTTTGCCGAGGTCCTTGTGGGCCTTGAGGTCGTACACGTGCACCGGTTCTTGTAGCTCCAACTTCGCTGCCTCGGGCAGGCCATGGTGGCGGAATACCGATACGATCTGCACCGGCCCGTTCATCCAGCGCGTGATCTCGACATTGCGCAGACGCTGGCCGTCGGCCGCCGTCAGGCTCAACGGCAGGGCGACCCGGCTCTGCCCCAATACCTGTCGCCAGAGGTGGGCCGCGGCTTCCGGCGTGCCCTCGCCGCTCAGGGCCGGAAAGCTGGACATCGCCAGGTTCAGCAGCATGGCCTGCCCCTTGCCGAAATGGTTGCTCAGCAGCAATGGGGCCTGTCCGGCGTAACCTGCCGCCGATGCCTCCGTGGCCTGAATCCCCGCATCGGCCCGCAATTTCGTCAGGTCCAGCGGGTCTGGCTTCCTGCCTGCCGAAGATACCTTGATCACGCCGTCGGCGATGAGCGCCCCGGTAAAGCCCGTCCGCTTCACCCCGAACACGTCGTCCAACTGACCGGCAGCCAGAGGCTTGACATGGCCGTCGTAGATCGCCAGGCGCACGTCCGCGATCAGCACACCGCCATCGCGCACAAACTGCCGGAACATCTCGGCCTCCTGCTCGCCCATGGCCTGGGTCATCGGCAGGATGATGACGTTGAACTTGCTCAGGTCCACCTCGCCCAGCCGCATTTGCAGATCGGTGAAGTATCGGAAGTTGAGCCCCAGGTCACGCAGGGCATTGTGCACGGCCGTATGGTTGCTCTCGTAGCTGCCGAACGTCGGAGAAGCCTGCACCTTCGCGGCATAGGCCGAAGGCTGCGAGTACAGGATGCCAATGCCGTCGGCTTGCATTTCCGAGGCAAGCAGTAGATCGCCCAGGCCGTCGCGCACGATCTGCGTGTCCTGCAGGATCTCCTTGACGGCGGGATACGGGTCGAGGCTGGGCGCGAGCCAGCCGTGGAAGCGTCCCAGGGCATCCCAGCGCCACCACCAGACCGCATCGCAGCCGCGCGTGATCATGCGCCAATACTTTTGGAGCAGCGTGTCGGCGTCCTTGGTGTAGCCCATCCAGTTGGAGCGGGGAAAGTCGCGCGGGGCAATCGAGCGCAACACCTCGTCGGCCGTACCAGGATACGGCGACCAGAAGGCGTTATGACGCACGAACCCGTCAAGATCGTCACCGTCCCGGAATCTTCCGGCCCCCTCGAAGCCGCAGCGGCTCTGTGGGTCGATGCGGCGGAAGCCCTTGCCGAAGCGCTCGCACAGTTTGCAGAAGTTGTACGACCGAAAGGCTTGGCGGTCGAACCAGCGCGGGTAGTTGCCGGTGCGCAGCGCCTCGGCCTCGTCGTTGTCATCGGACTTGCTCAGTTGCACTTCGTCGAAGCCGGCGTATTTGCTGCCCCAGGAGGCGTTCAGCGCCGCAATGTCGCCGTACTGCTCTTGGAGGTAGTTGCGGTAGCCTTCTAGGCAATGAGGGGCCAGGCACGAACCTCGCACCGCGATTTCATCGCCCAGCGAGTAAGCGAATACACCATGCCGGCGCGCGGGGACGTGTTTGTCGACAATGGCGTCCACATGTGCTTGGATCTTGGCCTCGTCGCACCAGCACACTGGCTTACACGCGGCGCCGATGTGGGTCGTGTAGGGAATCCAGGCGATGTCGTAGGCAGCAACCTGAGGCTCCGGACTGCCGCCGCGCAGGTGCACCGTGACTCCGGTGTTGGCCAACGCCTGTTCGGCCCAAGGTGCCAGATTCCCACCGGGCGTATCCCACATGATGAAGTTGAACCGGCCGCGATGGCGTTTGACCACTCGAGCGAACTGCCAAGCCGAGGCGACCTCGTTCTTTCCGTCCGTCAACACGACGCGGGCTTCGAGTAGCATTGGGAACCAAGGCTGCACGGTGAAGCTGAAGGCTTGCTCGGTCGCGTCGGCCTGGACGATCTTCCGCGCGATTTCGCCATCCCTCCGGTCGACCAGGCTGATGACCAAACGCTGGTCGGCGCGGGCCTCTTCCGCCAGTTGGACTTTGCCCGCCAGCCTCTGGCCGACCTCGGCCCAGTCCCGGTCGAGTGCAAGCTGAACGTCCTGCTGGCAGATGACGGCGAGCGGGGCGTTGGTGAAGCCGGCCACTCGGTCGCCGTCACGGGCCACGATGTCGAGGTGGTATCTGCCGGCACGCACCAGCGGAATGTTCACGTCCAGATCGCCTTCGGGCTTGTCCAATGCCTGCCTGGTGGTGACGATGACCTCACCATCGTCACGGCGGAGCGTGATGTTGGCGGCGATGCCATGGGTCGCTCCCTGCCACTGGAGCGTCGTCGCCGTGGCCGGCAGCGTCGCCCGCGTCAGTTCCTTGACTCTCGGCTGAAGCGTCAGGCTCAGCTTCGACTCCTTGCCCGCCGCCCACAGGATCGCCTTGCCCAACCGCATGGACCACTCGTCGTACTCCACTTCCCAGCCGGGCCGATACTCGATCGTCGGGCGATTGGGCAGCCGCACGCCCCGGCCCTGCATGATCGTGAACGCCGTTGCGCCGTCCACATCATCCAGAAAGGCGGGCAGGTCCTTGAGTCGGTTCTTGTCCTTGAGCACGCGTTTGTCATCAGGGCCGATCAGCACCAGTCCCGCGCCGGCGGTGACCGCCTTGACGATTTCGTACTGCTGCTCGACCGGTACCTTGCCCAGCGGAATATCCAGGAATACAAAGGCATCCCACCGCTGGGTCAGCAACCGGGTCATGCGTTGGAGGCCACGTTCACCGCCGTGCCACTGCTCCTGAGTGCTGTCAATGATGCGCGCCCAAAAGACCATTTGTGGGTCGAGGTCGAACCGCTGCTTCAGTTCGATCACCTCGCGCGGGTTCGTACCGCGACCGTTCAGGAAGAACAGTACCCGAGTCTTGCCGAGCACGTAGGGTTTGGCCCACACCGTGTGGGGCGTGATAAACTCGGAGTCGACGTTGTGGTCCACTTCGAGTTCGGCCATGTCCTGAGCCAGACAGGCCCCGCCGGCAAATGTGAGACCCAGCAGCAGTACGCGATATCGCATCATGACGCCCCCTTTCCACACGTGTGACCGATACGAAGCTTGATCCCCCGCCGCCCCTGATGCAAGCATCCCGATCACCCATACGCACGTTTTTTTCAACGTTTTCTATCGGGGGTTGCACGGGAAAGGGGTAACACGCCGCGTCATCCGGCTGACGCGGGAGCTGCCGATTGAATTGCTGCCCCATTTCTGCAATCCTGTGGCATCTCCGCCCGAGACAGCGGGTTCGAAGGACTCTCTACAGCCCAACGCGTCATCAAGAGTCGGATTTGGAGGAGGCGCTGATCAACAACCTGCAGGACTTTCTGCTGGAACTGAGAAAGGGGTTCGCCTTTGTTTCGCGTCGCCGGGCCGTACCTGGCGGTTGACGGCCCGGAGGCAATTCGCCGTCGTGGTCCAACCGATTTCGAGCGACGCGAGGAGATCTCTTACAGAACATCGAACGGGCAATACGTGGTCTCTTACACGCGGGGATATCCCGTTGGCAGATTTGAGCCAACGCGTCGAATGACCAGGAGAGAGCAAATCAGAACGCTCAATCGGCGCCAAACCAGATGGGGCTGGACCAGGCGATTTCTTTATCCTTCTGGATCACGCGGACGTAGTAGTAGCTTCGTCCGTCGGCTGGCTCGCAATCGACGAAAGCCAATTCGGCCGTCCGCCCTTCAGGATGGTTGGTGTAGACGAACCGGTTGTTGCGGCATATTTCGATGCGGTCGATGTCCGCGGGGCAACGGACACGGACTTCGACCTTGACCGACTCGCCGGGCGATTCGTCGACCTTTTCGCCCATCAGGTATCCGTTGGCGCGGACGTCCAGGAAAATCTTCGCCGCCGTCGTACCGAAGCAGCGCCGGGCGCGCAGGGCGTCCAGGATCGCCTCGCGGGACAGGTCCGGCGCAAAGACGCACGCTTTGCCGTATCCGCCGCCGTGGTCGGGACTGGCGATCACGCCAATCACGATTCCTCGAGCCCAAGCGTCTTGGATGAAATAGCCTTGACCGGGCGTCGAGTGGACGGCCTCTCGCGGAGCGCCTTTGTACTCGTAGGACCCGCGGACCTGGAAGATCTCGGCCACTGGCTGCGCCTGCTCGTCGGTGAAATCCCAATCGACCGGTACGTTGCCTGTATCGGCCAACTGGTGCGGGATTTGGACAAAGTTTGCGTTCAACTTGCGCAATTCTTCCCACAGTTCTGCCGGCGTCCGCCCGGTCTGGGCATTGAACCACTTGGGAAAGTACGGATCGGCGAATACCAGGTTGCGATGTCCGTAGTAGCCGTAGGGATGCTTCTCGCTGTACTTCTCGAAGGTCGACGTCCATTCCTCGCCAAGAAACGTCAGAAAGTGGCCCGGATCATCGTTGGCTCGCGCAAGCTTGCCTGTGTAGCACCAGTAGTACGGATTCAGGTTGAAACCATGGTCGGTCACACACGCGAAATCCAGATGGGTGACGTCGCGCATATGCTGGTAGCTCTCGTCGATCGACTGGTCGTAGATCCGCTGGCACACGGACACGTCGGTGTGTTCGTGGAGGTTCCCGTAGAAGAGCTTCAGCGTTTCTCCTCGGTATTCGATGGTCGGCGTCCTGGCGTCTTCGCCCCGCGCGGCGCGGATGTCGGCCGCGGGAAACGGTTCGTCGGGCTCGACCAACGGCTCCAAACGGATCGCATCGGCAGGCAAGGCCGGTGGAGCGGAATCGAGGTCAACAACGGCCAGGATAATGTCGCTTTCGGGCTTGAGCGCCTGCTCCATGCTTCGCCACCAGGTCCGCGAAATCTCGTCGACCTGCAAGGCCACGATGGCTCGATTGCCGTCCACGACAAGACCCGCACGGCGGTCCATTCCTTTTCGAGCGCACAGACGGCTGAGGGGCTGCCATGCTTTGCCGTTGAAACACGTGGCCCACACCTCCCAACCGGCGTCTTGAGGTCGCTGGGGCCTGAGTACGGTCAGCCACATCCGGCCGGCGACGTCGAAGGCGGCAGAGGCGGCCTCGCAGTGGTGGTACAAGGGCGATACCTGGCGATAGTCCTCCGGCGCGAGCAGTCCGGCTGGTGTGACCTTGGCCACAATCAGCCGCCGCAGGTCAGTCTTGGTCACTCGGTACTCACCGATCTGATCGCCAAGTTTCTCTTTGTCCCCAAGCTGCGCGTTCTCGTAGACGATCCAGAGGTCATCGCCGCGGCAGGCCAGCACGGCGTGCCGGTCAATCGTAGGGGCGCTTGTCAGGCGAATCTCAGGGCCCCAGGACATGTCGACAGCGCGACGTCGCAGATAGATGTCGTAGTTGCTTTGACGGAAACTATGCCAGGCGAAACACACTTGCCCGCTGTCAAGGACGGCGATCGAAGGATCGTAGCAGGAGGCCCCCGGTTGGCTCACGGCGATGGGTTCAGAGACGTCTCCGTCACGAATCGAGGCGGCAAAAACCTGCCTCCAGCCGTTCCGATTCGATTCCCACGTCACCCAAAGCGTGCCATCGTGCCAGGCCGCGTCGGGCTTCACGTCCACGGCGGCGTCAGAAGTCACGGCTACCGGCGCCGACGGACCGCCAGGACCACACATGGTGAAATAGACGTCCCAATTCCCGTGTTGCTCGGCGGCGAAAAGTACGACGGCGGAATTACCGGCACCGACAGCGCGGATGCCCAGGATGTATATGCCGTGGCCACGGAGGACCTGCCACTGACCAAGCCTATTGAACTCCTCGTCCCGCGACTGGTATCGCGCGATCTGCAACGAATCGGTCCCGTTGCGGAAGCTGTTCCAAGCGACGTACAACGAACCGTCGTCGGCCCGAGCGATAGCCGGTTCGTCGTTGAATCCCACGCCCTCGGAGACTGGCACGGGCGCGGGCATGGACGTCTCGTAAAGCGCGATATCATCAATCCATATCCGCCCCGGCGGCGCGCTGTACGAAGAAGGAGCGACGAGCTGCAGATCGAGCATCCCATTTCGCTGCGCGTACAACAGCGCCGTAAATCGAGACCATTGCTCGGAGATTCCCGGCCAGGCGGCGATAAGTTGCCGGTTGGTTTGCCCCGGCTCGACGACGTGCAGGACCAACTTGGTACGGTTGGTCGCCCTTGCCCAAATCTCGAAGCGATACTGGCGGTTCGCCTTGACTTGCACATGTCTACGCAGGAATAGGGCCTGGTTTGGCTTGGTTACTTCCCCGGCCAGGCACGCTTGGCCCGAATGTGCCGCGCTAATTTCCCTGACCAGAGAATGCCCGGCCGCCGGACTCCATCCGGCCACACCTTCTTCGAATCCCCCATTGGAAAGCAGATTGACGGAATCCAACTCGCCGG
>JACKQG010003847.1_pt1 | contig 17978 bp, 17 predicted proteins | sample 8237621 | NCBI WGS metagenome assembly JACKQG01 (sample SAMN15677084, study PRJNA649215) | marine metagenome | biome: marine; feature: Black Sea; material: saline water; isolation source: suspended particulate matter (SPM) from the Black Sea western gyre | collected 2013-06-09/2013-06-10 | depth...
TCACGTAATGACTGACAGGCGTCATCAAGTTTTTCCTTGTTGCGACCGGACATCTGTACCCGCGCGCCCTCGCCTAAAAAACAGTCAGCGATGGCCAGGCCGATGCCCCCGGTTGAGCCGGCAACGACAATGATTTTATCTTGCAACCCTAAATCCATGACAAATCCTACATCATTCCGGGCCGGTTGCCATATGGCGTTCAACGAAATGACGATTGCTTGCCGCCAAGGTGGCCTCGTGGCCGTCTTCCCCACGGGCGGCTTGCAGCACCAGATGGCGGGAAAAACCGGTTTGACGGATCAGCTTAAAGCAGGTCGCCAGATCGGCATTTCCCTGCCCCAGGGAGACCGTGCCACCGCCGAGCTCGCGGTCCTTGACATGAACACTGCCAAGATAAGAGTCCAGGATTGTCAATTCATCCACCGGGTCGAAGCCCAGGGAGGCACTGTTGCCAATGTCAAAATTCATCCGTACCGCTGGCTGATCAATGGCGTCCAGCAAATGTCGAAAAACAACAGGTTCCAGATCTGTTTCAAGATGCAATTCCAACCCATGCTTACTTGCCAGCGGTCCCATATCAGCCATCAGGGAAATTAATCCGTCGCGTTGCCCGGGCGTGTTTAAGGACGAGGCATCGACAAAAGGCAGGACTATATAAATGACCGGCAATTGTGCCGCCTGGTTCATCAGCCACTGCAAATGATCAACAACTTCCTGCTGCGGAGCGCCGTCAGGATCAATTAGCCGTTCCTGCATATAGTAATCAGCGCAAATAGAGCGAATATCGACGCCGCTCTCGGCGCTCAAACGCTTCAGTTCGGCAATCCCCTGATCGCTTCCAAGGGGGTTTTGCTGATCATGGGGCTTTTCATAAATCCATTCGATACAGGCAAGCCCGGCTTTGCGGGCAAGGCTAAATTCATCACGCCACCGGGTCGCGGGAAATGCCTGGAAGCGTCCTTCAAAGGGCGGCAACAGGCGACCTTGCATGATCCCGACATCGGTCATTTTTGTGGCTCGACCAGTTCAATAAAGGTGCCGTCCGGGTCCCGGCAGAAGGCAACCTTTGCACCGCCCTGCGGTGACAGGGCAGGGGGAGCGTTGAAGTCAACCCCGGCTTTTGTCATGCGTTGATACAACTGATCCAGATCGCTGACGCTGAGCGCCACGTGCGTTGGGCCGATGGCGGTGAGCGGTGTCGCTTGCGTTGGTTCGGGCTGGTCGAAAGCGAGAAGCTCAATCAGTGTCGGCCCATCTGAAGCGGCCAGTTTTGCGGTTCGTATCCTGGCCTTATCCATGCCCAGAAGACCATCGAGGAATGACCCTGATTCGGCAATTACATCGGCGCTGCGCAAGCCCAGCAAGTCACAGTAAAAATGCATGGATGCATCCATGTCGCTGACGACAATACCAATGTGGCGGACTGACGTCATTGCTGGCCGCCTTTCAGGACTTCGTCGATGGATTGCTCCAACACATCCAGTCCTTCATTAAGGGCGTCTTCCGGGATTGTCAGGGGCGGGCCGATTTTGATTGATTCCCGACCGGTGTGAACAAGCAGCAAGCCTTTACGCAGGGCGCACTCGCAAATACGGCTGGCCAGTTGGTCGCTGCCGTTTTCAATATCCGGATCACGAACGATCAAGGCGGCCAGCATACCGGCACCCAGAATGTGTGAAATATGGTCAGGGTAGCGGCGTTGCAGGTCGCTCAGTCGTCGATGCAGTACGTCTCCCTTTTGCCGGGATTGCTCGACCAGCCCAAGGCGTTCTATTTCACGCAGGTTGGCGAGACCGGCGGCGCAACTTAAGGGGTTTGCCGAATGGGTGCTGCTCATGGAGCCGACATCAGGCAGATCCAGGACATCGGCGCGCCCAAGCACTGCGGCAAGCGGCAGCGAGGAGCTTATGCCCTTGCCGCAGCAGATAATATCGGGCGTAACGCTGTAGTGTTGATAGGCGAACAGTTTTCCTGTGCGACCAAAACCAGACTGAATTTCATCGAAAGCAATGAGGAAATCGTTGGCGCGGGCGCAATCGGCCCAGGCTTGCACGTAACCCGGCGGGAAAAATGCTGCCGCCCAACCAATATAGGATTCGAAAATCACACCGCCTAAATCCCGGGCAATATCAATGCCTTGTTCCTTCAGGTTTTCCATATCTCTCTCAAAGCGGATGCGGCCGCTTTCGTTAACAGGATTGCCTTGCCTGTCCCACGGGTAGGGGAAGGGCAGGTGGAAAACATTCGGGTCTTCAAATCCGATCCACCGACGTGCCGCTTCTGTGCCGCTGATTTGTGCAGCCCCCAAGGTGCGGCCGTGGAAACTGCCATCGAAGGCAATGACTCCGTGGCGTCTTTTCTGTTGTCTGTCGGCATAAAGGCGGATCAGCTTGAAGGCGGTTTCCGTTGCTTCGGTTCCAGCTGAGACCAGATAGGCTTTTTCCAGTTCAGGCGGGGTGCGCTCGATCAATTCCTGCAGGAAGTCAGCGCGGACCTCTGATGCATAGGTGTAGGTATGCAGCAAATCCTGATCCAGAGTGTCGCGTAAGGCAGCGCTAATGGCGTCATTGGCGTGTCCGGCGTTGGCAACGAAAATGGTCGATGTGAAATCAATCCAGCAATTGCCCCATTTATCGAAAACCTGAAAATCCTTGGCGCGATCCCAAACGATGGGCATTTGGCCATGCATGGAGCGCGATTCAAATTTGTATAAGCGCTCCAGGATGGCGATGGACTGGGGTGCCGGAATGTCTGTTTTGATGCAACGGAAATCGGTTTTTACGGGGGGAACCTTAACCGGTGTACGGGCGAAATCAAATTCGGCCATGACCTTCAAGCCTTCCTGAAGCCATCTAATTGAGCAATCAGTGGATGACCGTGTTGGTCAATGATGAATTGCAGATAATCAAAATCTTCCGGTGCATCGATCTCGACAGTGAAGGGGGTAATGAAGCCTTGAATCCTGTCGCCGTACAGGGTGTCCTCGTTAATCAGGGTCTCGCGGCGGACAATTTCAACATATCCATTCGGGTGATAGGCAGTCGGAAAGGTTTGACGCGGCAAGTTGAAGTATTCCGGCCTGGGGTCATCTGGAAACAGGCCGCATAAGTAACCATCCTCGATCCCCATCATTTTTTGGGGTGGTTCGGGCAATTCATGGGCCGAGCGCAATCCGGTGGCTTCCGGGGTTTGTTGCAGACGGACAATGGCTTCGTCTATTTCAGCCGGATCGCGCAAGGGGGTTGTCGGCAACAACATGACCATCATGTCAGGCAGGTAATTATCCAGCGCGGCCAATTGATCCAGGGCGTTGGTCATGTAATCAATTGCCGGCGACAGATCCCCGGCCAGTTCGGGCGGTCGCATAAAGGGCACTTCGGCACCGTATGACGTGGCAATTTCGGCGATTTCGGGACTGTCCGTGGTGACGATAACACGATCAATCTTTGTGCAGTCCCGGGCCGCCATAATCGAATAGGCAATCATCGGATGGCCACTTAAAGGCCGGATGTTCTTTCCCGGAACACCCTTTGATCCGCCACGGGCGGGAATGATTGCGCACCTTGATGTCATTTGATCCGGGCCTCTGCGGGAAGGGGTTTACGGGCCACAGCCAACAACATCACTTCATTGGAAAATCGAATAAATTTATTGATGTTTTCGGGCCAGGGCGCATTCATGTGCGGGCGGAAGGGGATAGGCAGCTTTCGGATTAAATAGGTGAGGGGCTTTAAAGCCGGGTTTTGCCAAACCGCCGGTAGCTGGAGAAAATGCTCGGCGTGCGCCCCTTCAAAACCACTTAAGTGCAAGGCATCTTGCAGGGACAGCGCGGTAAACGGCGTGACATGGGTATGATCACAATAGAAAGGGCCCCAATGGGTATGGGTCCAACTGGGTGTCATAATCACCGCCGTGCCACCGGGGCGCAGCACATCAAAGGCTTTTTTCAGCATGACGGTAGGTGTTCGTGTATGCTCGATCACCGATTTTGAAAAAACAAAATCAAAGCTGTTGTTTTCAAAGGGCATCGGCGCACTATCCAGGTTGGCGACACGGACATCAAAATCAGGCGATAAAGTAGGCGCGGATGGCGAGATATCCGTCCCGGCGACATCAAACCCCAAACTGGAAAAGGCCGATAAAAATTCACCCCGCCCGCAACCCATGTCGAGAAGCCGCCCCTTTGTCAGGAAACGGTTTTCGCTGATCCAGCTCGCCAATTGTGCCGGATAGGGGCCAAACGGCGCCCGTTCTTCGCTATAGGTCACATCAAGATAGGAAGCCTGTTCCATAACCGACTGTTCGGGCCGGGGTGGCGGGCCGCCACAGACCTGCCAGTCCCATGTTTCGGAGTTGAAGGCCTTGTCGTCGATATAAACATGAGCCGATGGCTTGGTCAGGTACAGTTCATGATAGCGAACACCCCAGTCGGCCATTTGTTTTTCTGTCACGGCGCGCCAGTCAATGCCGGTTGTCGCTCCCCGCGCCGTCAACAGAAGGATCTGGTGTCCGTCATCAAACAGACGGTTAACCACCTCGATACGATCGGCGAAAGGCTCCGCTGCTTCGTACTCACCTTCGGTGTTGGTACACAAGGTGCCGTCAATATCAAAACAGTAGGTTTTATTTTCTGGCACGGGCGGAACACTTAATTCCAATAGCGGAGTTTTTCCGCAGCTGATTTTTCCCCTTCGGTGATGCTTCGCTTGCCACTGCCCAGGACAATTGGGATTTTACGTATTTGGGAGATCAGTTGCGTCAGGCCAAGGCCTTCCAGCGATGCTGCCTGGTCCGACCCGTACATTGTCCGCTCAAGGGTGATATGGCGCTCAATGGCTGTTGCCCCCATGGCGGCGGCAATCAGGGAAGGCGAAACGGAGGCTTCGTGGCCGCTGTACCCGACAGGGCAGTTGAAGCGCTGGCGCAAATACTGGATACCACGCAGGTTTAAGCGTTCTTCGGGAACCGGATATTCTGCAACGGTGTGCATCAAGGTGTAGGGGCATTTCTTGTTGGTAAAAACATCGACGGCATACTGAATGTCGTCATAGGTACACATGCCGACAGAAATAAAGGTGTGTTTGCCTTCACTGGCGACAGCTTCCAGGAATTCCTTGTGGGTGGTCATGGCCGAAGCCACTTTGTTGAACGGGCAATTGTATTTCTTCAGAAATTCAAGGGACGGAATGTCCCAGGCAGAGGCAAACCAGTCGATTTCACGCTCTTTGCAATAACGGTCTATTTCGTCGTATTCCGCCTCACCGAACTCCAGCCCTTCTTTTTGCTGACGTTGGGTGGTGCCCCAGGGGCTTTCACGGGGGCTATCAAGCATTTCCTGGCTGTAGACAATATCAAGGGTGCGTTTTTGGAATTTAACAGCGTCGCAACCGGCATTCTTCGCCATATCGATCAATTGCCTGGCAATATCGATATCGCCATTGTGATTAATGCCTATCTCGCCAATGAAGAAGACGTGCTCACAAATCGACCAAGGCTCCGAAACGCTAGTGTCTTCCATGAATGTAACCTTTTCACATGTCCTGCCACATAGGTAAGACTTTTGATGGTTCCTAATCTAGCTAATTAAGTATTTCCGATGGCTTAAGATTTCCCTGAATGTTTAAAAAAGGGGGGTGTCATTTGAAGAATTTGGCTGAAGCGGGGAATGACAGCTTGCTGACAAACAAAAGCCCCGGGCAATTCCTTAGTGGAGCCCGTGCGCTGGATATAAGCGTCAAACTGCTGGGGGGTGGATGTTTGGGAGTGCCGCAAGGAAAGGTCACCGAACGGCATGCCAAGGCATTTATACCTTTACATTCACCACCCGACCAGTCGGCTGATCCGTGTTCAGTGTGGAACTGTTGCTGTTATCTTGAGAAGATGCCTCTGCAACTTTCGTGGCGGCTTTCTCATTATCGGGCTGCTCTTCAACCGCGCTTTGCGTAGGTTTATCGATGAGCTCCTTCAACTCCCGATTTTTGGCAACAGCATTCTGCACTAGCATCGATGTGACGCTAAGTCCAGACGGTCCACCTATTTCTTTAAAGTCCATCATTCTGATGCACCACTATTTCTGTTCTAGAAAAAACAAACTCTACTACACTTCGGCACCCAAAATAGCATATAAGATGAGAAAAAACACCTTTTTTTTTACAAAAAGTCAAAAAAATTATTTTTTATTGTTTTTCAGTAACTTATAGGGAATTTGGCGTGTGTTTTTGGGGTAAATTTATCCACAGGATAAGGTCTTGTCGCAGTATTTAATGCCGGATTTGACTCTATTTTATTCGCGAGTCCCGATGATAATGGCTCTGGCACCAGTCACTTATAGCGTTCTTTATAATTATGTCATAAAGTTAAGCAGGCTGAGTTGGCGTATGCGCGCCATGGCCGAATATGACGCCTCCAGTGCCGTTTGCTCGTCGAGCATCTTCGTATAAACCTCCAGGGGGTCAATATCCTCGAAATCAGAGACTTTTTGATCGAAGAAAGCGACCAATGAACTATTAAGTTGGTTCGTTTGATCTATGAGGACCCGATCAAAACCAATATTCATGACCACCTGATCAAGACTGCTGGTCAACTCGGTTCCATAAGGAGGCGTACCACCTGGATTACGCTGCAGGGCGCTATCCACCAGGTAACGAACGTCGCTCACCCGTGACGTATTCTGATCGAGGCCACCAGCTGTCTGGAATTGCCCCTGGGCGATAATAAACAGGCCGCGAATAGCTTTTTCAAATGCCGGATCAACGCCGTTAAGGTCAATATTGAAAGATCTGCTTTTGTTCACACTATGGGTTTGGGTGACCTCGTCCCCCTGGTAGTAAGACATATTGTTGGTTATGGTGAGCGTATCACCGGCGACATTCGCATCCGGTGTGACCGTGGTTGTGATGGTTTCTGTCGCCCCGACGGTAATGACGCCGCCCGTGTTACTGGCCACCGTGTAAGTGCCATTATTGGCGGTGGTATCGGCACCTGAAATAGTAATGGTGGATCCTACAGGAATGTTGGCGAATGCATTGGCATTGGCTGTCGTGGTGGCAATTGTCGCCGTATTGTCGGAGGTCGTGCTGCCGTTGATGCCAGCGACCGTTGCCGTAAAGGCAGTTCCTGCCGTATTGGCTGTCAGGGTCAACTGACCGGCTCCGCCAGCGGCGGCGGTAACCCCAAGTGCAGCGGTGTTAATAGCGGCGAAGAAATTATCACGTACGGCATCAAGATTGGCCTCGGCACCGGTAACCGTATAAGTCACGAGGGTGCCGTTAATGGTTGCCGTGTACTTGTCACCGGCCTCAACAGTGCCGCCGATTGTGATTGTGTCAACCTGGGCCGTAACGTTGGTGGTGGCGATGGTCCCCCCTGCACCGGCGGTAAAGTTTAGCGCCGTGAAGCCAGCGGCAGGGTTTGACGGGTAACCCGTCGTTGCCGTCAATTTCGGGTGAATACTGTTATCGCGATAAGTCGGGTAGGTGACATTTGCGCCATCCCACTTGGTTTGCAGATCACTCAACGTGGTCAGCCCCAAGTCCACGGGCTGGGTGGTCGCTCGTCCGCCACTGAAAAGAAATTGACCATTGACGTCCGTATTAAGGAAAGCCTCCATGGTCTGCAACGTGGTAAAGGCGACGTTTTGAATATCGCGCACCTCAAGAACACCGGTCATGCTCGTTGCCTCGAACTTGATCAAGTCCTTGCGAAATTCCGTTAATGCTTCATCGATACCATCCAGGACTGTGCCTTCAATGGTCAGACGCATGTCCATCAAAGCGTTGGTGCTGCTGAAATTGTCCAGTACTGCACGTGTATTCTCGATGGATATCAGGCGCTCTGAATCCTTGGCGATGCCGGTATAGTCCTGACTGTTTTTCTCGGTCGCGACTTGCACCTGCTGGTCTTGCAGACGCGATTGCGACTTCAACATCAGTTTAATAAGTTCGTTATTTGATGACAGTGTTGAAATACGGGACATTGTTCACATCCTAACCGATGGCCCTGTCGAGCGCATCAAACATATTCTGGATGACGGTGATCAGTCTGGCGGCGGCCGAATAAGCCTGTTCAAATAAGATCAGATTCGACATTTCTTCATCCAGATTAACCCCCCGGAATGAATCGGATTTTAACTGCAGGCTGTCTCTAAGAGATTCCTGGAAGTTCTGATCAGCTTTGTTGTCATCGGCCAAATTGGCGTTCGTGGCAACAATGGCGGCGGCATAATCACCGAAGGTGGTGTTCAGGGCTGCGATGCCACCAGAGGTGTCAAACTGGTTGTTGGTCTTGAAGAGGGTGGCCAACTGGCTGGCTGTTGTGTCATCACCGATACTGAGAATGTATTCACCGGCGGCGCCCCGGTTGGCGTCCCATTGAACGGCCACGGTCGAGATTTTTGCCGGCGTCGCTTCGATGTCACTGCGAACGGTTAATGTGCTGGCGACACGAACATCACCGACATGCATTCCCAATGACGTAAGCAAGGTGTTGGCCGCGGCTTGGGTAACGGTCATGCTGGAACCGGAATCATGGGCTATGCGCAAACGGCTGCCCGATCCGTCGGGGACAATCGTTGCCGTGACACCGGTTGTTGCAGTGTTTATTTTGCTGGCGATTGTGGCCAGGCTATCACCCACGGCGATAGATACTGTTGTCCCTAAAATACCGCTGCTGTCGCGAACAGTTAAAGTCGCGGCAGATGCGGTAAAGCTGTCGCTGATAACATCGGTTTCATAGACATTTTCGGAGAGGTTATCGACGAAGAAGTCATTCAGGCCAAAGAAGTTTGAAAAACCGGACACGGTTTCATCAACAACACCGTCGGCGTTTGCGTCAAAGGCGATCTGTGCATCGGCGGCGGAACTGCCGTTTGCGCTGGCGCTCTGGTCCCGGAAGGCCAAATTCAGTGAAGTCGAATTAAGGCTGATGTCAAGTTTGCCGGTGGTTGCCGAAACTGCAGCCGTCGCCGTTGTCGCACCATTGGCGCGCAGCCATCCTTGAACGTGGGCTGCAACTTCATTAATCGTCCAGGCAGCGTAGGAAACCTTAGCATCATCATCGGTTCCGGCGCCGCCATAATTGACCTGCATAATGGTGTTCAGGGTTGTCGTCGCCGATTGATCACCACTGTTGGTAAACAACGAGATGTTGACGTCATCGACACTACCAGTGGGGTCTAGGTCGATGGTCTGTGTCGATGGCGATACGAACACACGGGTGCCAGACATTGACTGTGAGCCTGGGAAAGGGGTGCCGCGATTGTGAATTTGATTAAATGTGTCACGGATTTCTGCGGCCATTTCATCAAGCTGGCTTTGCAGATTGGGCAGGATCGTATCACGCAAATCAATCAGCCCTTTGACGGTACCACCGGTGACATTGTTGGTGATGTCATTGCCGGCAATCGCCGTGCCGACGTAAAGTCCGTTCAGGTCTCCTTCGGCGAGGGTCGTTGTCGCGGTTACTGAACTGGCTGCATTATGGGTCAGGGTCGCAGGAACGTTGTCGACCAGGGTGCGCCCGGCGGAGGTGAAGACGACGACATCGCCATCGGCGCGGTAAAAGTAACTGATGTCTATCAGCTGGGCGAGTTCGTCCAAAGAGGCGTCACGTAAATCGCGCAGGTCCGAGACGTCCTTCCCAGTAGAACCATAGCGGATGATCTTGTCGTTAAAATCGCCAATTTCAGTTGCTAGCGCGGTGATCCTTTTTGCTGTATCTGAAATGTCCTCATCGGCCTGCAGACGCAGTTCCTGAATGGCAGCGCTCATCTCTTGCAATTTCTGGGTCACGTCTGAAGCCCGGCGCACCATTTCGGATTGGTCCAGGGTTTTTTCCGGCGACAGGGCCAGGGTTTCCAGGGCTTGTGTGAATTCGGCAATGACATGACTGATAGATATATTGTCGCCAGGCGCACCAAACATTTCCTGCATGCGTTCGTAGTAAGGCGTTTGGGCGGCAAATTTCTCGAAAGTGCCGATTTCGGCACGCAGATTTTTCAACAATCCTTCATCGATGGTGCGTCGGATCTCGCCAATTTGAACGCCGACGCCAGAACCGGCGACAACCCGTGATTCGATCTGGACTTCTTTACGGGAATAACCTGCAGAGTTGACGTTGGCGATATTGTTGGCAACCGCATCAAGGGCAGCCTGGTTCGTCAAAAGACCACTTTGTGCTGTTCTCAGCGCGCCGGTGATTGAACCACCCATTGAATTATTCTCCCAGTTTTTCTACAGAGACCGATCCAGCGAAAGGGCCAGATTTCGTGGTGCAGAATGAACGTCGGCTTTATCGGATGTGCCTTTTGCCGAATAGATACCCGGCCCGGGCTGTTGTGATTTGACAGCTTCGGCAACCATTTCGACAACCCGACGGTTGGCCTCGATGGTGATCTTCAGAAGTTGTGCATTTTCGCGGATCATCAAGTTGACCTTCTCGCCCAGCTCACGCAATTTCTGACGTAATTCCGGATCGACGTCGGCCAACGCTGCAGGGTTGTCCATGATCCCCTTGATGCGACTTTCGTAGATGCGGCTCAGGTTGTTTTTTTCATCAAGATAGCTTGTTGCTTCCTTCGCATTCCTTTCGCTAAGCGCCTTGTTTTCCCGGGTCAAAAGGATCTCCAGTCGCTCGGTAATTTCAATCAGATCATTGATTCTTCCTGTTGCGTTCATGACTAATTCGCCTCCTGGAGTTTGAGCATTTCACGGAAAATATTGTCGGCGATGCCGATTCCGCCTTTGCGGGAAATGGCTTTGCCGAATTCATCAACTTGCAGCGAGCGCCACATGTCTTCGCCACTGCCACCGCCAAACGGTTTTTCAGCGCCCAGGTTGGCGAACATCGGTTTGAGCATCTGGCTTAGGAAAACCGCTTCGAAATCTTCGGCGACTTTGCGGATCTGCTGGACATCGCCATGGGCCGTGGGTTTGGGTGTCCGCGCGGCCGCCATCATCGCCGTTTCGGCCCGTATCGTGTTTGCTGTGGTGAGCGAAGTATTCATTACATCACCTCGATGGAGGCTTGCATCGCGCCCGCCGCCTTGACGGCCTGCAGGATCGTGATCATGTCGCGCGGGCCAATACCCAGCGCATTCAGGCCGTTGACCATTTCTTGCAGGGTGATCCCTTCATTGACAACGGTCAATCTTTGATCCTCGCCCTGGTCAACGGCAACATCAGTGCGGTTGACCGTGGTCGTGGTGCCAACTTCGGCAAACGGGCCGGGCTGCGATACCTGCTGGGCTTCGGTAATGCGGATGGTCAAATTACCCTGGGCAATGGCGACAGTGCTGATGCGGACGTTTTCACCCATCACGATAATGCCGGATTGCTCGTCGATAACGACCCTGGCCATCTGGTCAGGCTCGATGCGCAACTGTTCAATATCGGCCAGCAGATTGAAAACATCTTCGGTGTAGTCATTGGGAATTCTGATTTGCACAGTTGTCGGGTCGGTAGGGGAGGCGGCGGTGGTTCCAAGGAAGGCGTTGACGGCCTGCGCGATACGCCTGGATGTCGTGAAATCAGGGTTGCGCAGGGTCATTTTGACAGTTTTCAGGCTTGCCAGTTCGAATTTTACCTCGCGCTCGACGATCGCCCCGTTGGCGATGCGCGCACTGGTTGGAACGCCTTTTGTAATGGTTTCAGCGGCTCCAGCGGCGGCGAAGCCACCAACCGCCAGTTGACCTTGAGAAACGGCGTAAACTTCGCCGTCTGCGCCAAGGATCGGGGTTACCAGAAGGGTGCCGCCCAGCAGACTCGATGCATCGCCCAGGGAACTGACGGTGACATCAATGCGTGATCCCTTGCGGGCGAAAGGCGGCAGCTCGGCTGTTACCATGACTGCGGCGACGTTGTTTGAATCGAGTCCGGCATCGGTTGGTTTGACGCCAAGGCGGTTAAGCATGGCTTTCAGGCTCTGCTTGGTGAAATGACCATCGGCCAGACTGTCACCAGTACCATTGAGGCCGACGACAAGGCCATAACCGACCAGCATGTTCTCGCGAACGCCTTCGAATTCCGTAATGTCCTTGATACGCGAGGCTGAATGGGCAGCGGTTGCGGCAATCATGATGATGAATAAGCCAGCGAAAACAGGCAGCATAAGCCGCTTTAGGGGACGTAAAACACAGTCCATCTCGATCATGCAAGGCGGAGTTGAAGTCATTTCATTTACTTTAATTCTGCCGTTCATTTTTTTTCTTTCCGTATCAACCTGTTAGGCCCTTGGGGGTTGCTTTGTAGGGGCTTCTCACTCATTAATCATGCGAAAATCGTGCCAGATATTAACTTTTGCCAGTGCGTTGTTTTTAAAAAGGATTTTTCTTTATATCATCGCTGTTGCAGGTAAAGAATGCCGTTATTTACGATTAAGTTGTGGCATAAATTGCCGGGTTGGCTGATTTAAGCCTTATCGCTTGAGATCGCGGGCCGCGGAGACCATTTCATCAACGGTTTTAAAGACTGTCGCCGATGAATTGTAGGCAGTTTGGGTCATCATCATGCGGGTAAACTCGCCAGCCAGATCGACGTTCGAGACTTCGTGGGTGCTGGGCAGGAATGATGCGTAGCCGGTTTTGTCGGCATCGACGACCCGGGCGATACCCGATTCCTCGGTTTCCCGATAAACATTGCCGTTGAATTCCTCCAGCGCGTTGGCGTTGGAAAATTGGGCGAGGGGCACTTTATAGACCGTCCGAAATGTTGAATCGTCAAAGGTGGCGATAACCTGGCCCTTGCTGTCAAAGCGGATCGACTGTGCATTGGCTGCTGCATAACCGTTACTGGAATAGCTGAATGGCAGGAAATTTCCAGCAAACTGGGAAAGTTCACTAATGTCCATGGCGACAGTGCCGGTTGCCGCCGGGGATGTTCCTTCGGGCGGGAATGTCAAAGCCAGCGATACCGAACCGGAGGCTGGCGTTATCAGGACTCCTTTTGAATCGAATACCAGGCTGGAAACGGATGTTGTCGTTGTATCTGACGCCGATACATTGGCCGTCGTATTGACTTTCGTCGCCGTATTGTTGGCCAAGGCGGCAATATTCGGGGTTGGCGTCGATGAACCCGCCGCGCCGTTGCCCACCGTCACCGAAGCTGCCGTATGAGTGAAAGCGGTGCCTGCCGTCACAGCGGTCAGGGAGACGATACCGCCACCCGGGGCGCTCGCGGTTGTAACGGCAGCCGTCGGGCCATTGCCAACAATTGCTGCCGCCAGTTTAATGGCGATATTATTTCGGGCTATGGCGTCTGTACCGGTGCCGTCGCCGCCATTATCTGTCAAGTCCGTGCCGATGACAACGTATGGGACGGCCCCAATCCCGTTTACATTCACCGAAACGGAATCGCCAACGGCGAAATTACCGGTCATCGTTACGTTGTCAATCTGGGCGACAGCGGTGGTATTTGTTGTTGCTGGTACGTTGGTAAAGGATGTCCCTGCCGTATCGGCGGTCAGGGTCAAGGCGGCAGTGCCGCTGCTTGCGGCGGTAACTTTAACGCTGGCGTCGGCGTTGATGCTGCTGACCAGGGCGTCTCGAATTGTGGTCAGGGTGTCGGAGGCACTGGCGGTGATACTGAATGTGGTGCCCGCGAGAACCGTCGAATAAACATCGCCAGCCTCGACCGTACCGCCCAGGGTCAGCGTATCGACCTGGGCGACCGGGGTCTTGCCGACGCTTGTTGACAAATTCCAGGTGTTGGTTGCCGTTTTGGTGAAATCAAGCCGGACGGAACGGGCATTACCGTTGGAATCGTAAACCTTGATATTATAGAATTGGGCATCGCCAGTTTTCGCCGTCTGGGTGGTGGTGCTCGAAATGGTATTATCGGCTACAGCGCCAACGTTCGTTGTCGCACTGGAAACCGTCAGGGTTGTGCCCTGGGTCTTCCCGGTAATGAGTAGTTTCCCATCAGTGGCACTTGCCGATGCGGTTGCCGCTGCAGCAACAGTCGTGTTGGCATTAATAGCGGCGACAAGGGCATCGCGTACAACATTCAAATTCGCCTCTGCCCCGGTCGTTGTGTACGTCACAGTCGTTCCCTCGACGGTCACACTGTAAGTATCGCCGGCCTCAAGGGCACCGACTGAGCCTCCCATGACGATTTCAGAGACATGATTGGTCCCGGCGCTATCGGCTGACGGTAAATTCAGTTTCAGGGCGGCCGTTGTGGTCGCCTGTCCGGATACTGCAAAGGCATGAGGGTCAATACGAAGGGACGATAGGGAGGTATTGGTAAACAATCCGGTAACCGGGTCAGCCGTCCAGCCTTGCAGGAAATAACCATTTTTATCGACCAGATAGCCATCTTTCGAGGGGATGGTGGTGGCGGTGGTATTGTTGTTGGCATCAACGGTCGGGGTGCCGGTTACAGTAATATCGTTGACGGTGGCCATTTCAAACGATCCATCGCGTCCGTAATAGGCCTGTCCGCCACCGCTGGCGGTTGAGCTGAGAATAAAGAACCCCTGACCGTTGATAGCCAGATCCAGGTCACGGTTGCTAACGACCATACTGCCCTGTTGGGTGATCTGGTTCAGGTCTTTGGGTTTGACGCCGCCAATATCCGATTGTTTATCAATGGTATTGCTAAGGAGGGTCGAGAAATTGGTGTCGGTCCGTTTAAAGCCGCCGGTTGTCACATTGGCAATGTTATTACCAATTGTGGCCAACGAATGGGCTTGCGCCCTCATTCCAAGGGTCGGGATTGAAAAGGCCGAATAAACAGGCATTTTAATGACTCCAATATATTGATCCATTGCCATATCATGATGGCAGACGGAATATTCCATTACTTTATAAGCAAGATAGATGCCAACTTGACGGTCGTAGTAACTCATTGAAATCAAACAATATGGCGTCTATTTATAATCTTTCTGCAGGCCAATATTGCCGTTTTGTCTTTGCCGACGCAGATATTGCCGGGTTAGGTGTGTTTCTGGTCTGTGATTCTCAAGCGTTCAGTGTTTGTCGTAAAAGCTAACAAGGCTTATTTTTAATGAGTTGTTAGGGCCAATGGGGCATGATGCGAGATTGTTCATGGCAACCCTTTTTTCGACCCGAACATCATTTCCTAAAAACGCTATAAAGTGATTGAATTCCAAGGATGAAGGTATCGAAGGTTAAATCGGGCAAGTCGGCATCTTCTGTTTCGCGTAAAAAAGTCGAACAGGGGCATGGGGCTGCGTTCGCCGAACATTTAAAGGGCGCCACCGCTGGCGCGGGCCTGTCGGCATCGACGGAGGCAGGTGCCGTGAGTGCCGTTGATGCCATCCTGGCGGTTCAGGAAACCGATGATCAAACCCAGCAGCGAGCCCGACGCCTAGGCGTTCAATATGGCGGTGACGTGCTTGAACAACTCGAAGATTTACGTCGGGACCTGCTTATGGGGGCTATCGAAAAAGAAAAATTAAGCTCCCTTGCGCAAAAAATGCGTGCCCATCGCCGTCAAATCGTTGACCCCAAACTCAATGAAATCATTGACGAGATTGAATTGCGGGCAGAAGTCGAAATCGCTAAATTAACTCGTAAATCCTTGTAATTCAGGCGGTTTTTGACACTTTCTCGGGAAATTAATGACCCCCTGGATTCATTAAAATTCAGACTGTTAAAAAGTCCTCTTGCGGCCCATCGCTTGCACCCCTATATTCCGCGCCAAATTTCAGCGTGATCGATATATACCTTTGGGAAATGCGATGGGGAAAATCAAAGCAATGAACGTGACGCTTGCACCGGATTACAAACCTTCCAAAAATGAAGAGTTTATGAATCCGCTTATGAAAGAATATTTTCGTCAGAAACTGTTGTCTTGGCGAGGCGAACTCCTTAGCGAGTCCAACGAAACCTTGCTGCATCTTCAGGAAGGTGGTGTCCAGGAACCCGATATTTCTGACCGCGCTTCCATTGAAGCTGACCGCGCCCTTGAACTTCGCACCCGCGACCGGGCCCGCAAGTTAATCTCAAAAATTGATGAAGCGATGGAACGCATCGAACAAGGAGAATATGGTTACTGCGAGGAAACCAGCGAACCGATCAGCCTGTCCCGGCTCGAAGCCCGCCCGATTGCGACTTTGAGTATCGAAGCGCAGGAACGTCATGAACGGATGGAAAAAACCCATCGTGATGATTGAGTGATCTTCTGAATTTGCGAACATCAAAAAAGGCCGGCGCTTAGCGCCGGCCTTAAGTTTGTCCAGATACAGTTTCCTGAAATCTAGAACGGGAAGATAATATCCCAGATTTGCGTTCCCCAGCGTGGTTTCTGGAGCTCGCTCAGGGTTCCACGTCCGCCGTAGGCGACACGCATCTCGGCAATAGAGGTATGGGCGATGGTATTATCGGATTCAATGTCGCCGGGTCTGACGACGCCGCTGACCATCAGTTCGCGAATTTCCTTGTTCACCAGCATTTCCTGACGGCCCATAATCACCAGATTGCCGTTAGGCAGGATCTGGGTAACAACGGCAGCCATGGATAGAGACAAGGCTTCCGAGCGGGTAATGTTGCCGGTGCCTTCGGTGTCCATTGCGTTACCAAAACTCATCACCGATGCATTGGCCAGGGCTTGCGGAAGCACCTTGGTGAATTCCGCTTCCAGTCCCAACAGGTTGGTGACGTCTGTATCTTCGGTGTCAGCCCGCGTTCTGGTTGTCGTATTGTCCAGGGTGGCGCTGTCGGTGAAGTCCATGGAGACGGTCAGAATGTCGCCAATTTCCTTGGCCCGATGATCCTTGAAGAATGCCCGTGCACCGGCCCGCCAAAGTGAATTTGGATTCTCCTCGGCCAATTCCGGGGTCGGCATGGGCATGCTGACCGGCCGGTATTCGGGTTGTGCAGTCGGATTGGTGATTTCGGTCAGTTCGGGACCGTTGCCGACTTCCGCCAACCGGCTCATGGTACTGGTGCAGGCAGAAAGCCCGGCCATCAGGACGAGGGCTGTGATCAGCCTGGGTGTTTTGTCCAGATGTGATATTTTCATCATTTATCTCCAAATCTCTTCTAATTCATGGCCAGGTGGCTGGCTGGCGTGATTGTGACCACGCCGGGACCGGAAACGACGGCCTGAATAACTGTATTGCTTTGGGTGTTGGTGAGACGGATCACATCACCGTCGGAACCATTGTCGATGGCCTGGCCCTGCGATGTCAGGGTCATCATCGGGGTTTTCAAAATCATCGTTACCAGAGAACCTTTTTTGACAATTACCGGACGCTGCACGTCTGAACTACGGACCGGCGAGCCGGAACGAAGTCCCCGCCTTGGCGTCTTGCCGATAAGGTCATCGGGGTGCATGACAATGTCAGGCTGGACACGCTCCGAAGGTGTTTTTATCCACACGATGTCCTGTGAGCCGATCAGTTCACCTTTCAACACCCGACGGTTGGGAACCGGCACGCTTAGCATTTTTTGCAGGCGACCGGTGACCCGGGTGGTTTTCGAGTCAGGGGTTGAGACATAAGCCGAGAAGCGTTTTGTTCGTTGATCGTAATCGATGTTTTCAACAATGACACTGGCCAAGGAACTGGACGGCACGTAAAGGCGCATTGACCGGTTGCTCAATTCCACGGTCATTGTCGGGTCGACGCCTTTGTCGATCAGGGCGGCGAGGATGTGGTCTTCGATTTCCTCGCGGCCAATGGTTACCGTTTCGCGTTTTACCACGGCCTGTTGTTTCAGGCTCAAAGGTTTCCATTTTAGGCCGTAAGCATTGGCCGCACGGTACAGCCAGTTGGCGTCAAAAACCGCGCGCTTCCCCGGCTCGGGTGCATAGGCGACGGCAACAGTAGCCTTTTCCCCGGCACCATCGAAAAAATCGCCAAGCACAACGAGCGTGTTGTCGACGATGATATTCTACCGCCAAACACCTTGTCACAAATTCGGCTCAGTAGACACCTGGCTGATTTCGTTTCACGCCGCCGGGATGGCGCAGGCCAGCACAAACACCAGGCTTGGAACAAGGCCCCGACACATTGGCGGG
>JACKQG010003848.1_pt1 | contig 17976 bp, 18 predicted proteins | sample 8237621 | NCBI WGS metagenome assembly JACKQG01 (sample SAMN15677084, study PRJNA649215) | marine metagenome | biome: marine; feature: Black Sea; material: saline water; isolation source: suspended particulate matter (SPM) from the Black Sea western gyre | collected 2013-06-09/2013-06-10 | depth...
TGCTGATAAATTTGTTTTTCCCAACCTGAATTCAATGATTGAAAAAGATTGAGGGATTTTTAGCCTTTTTAGCAACTATCTTTGGCATTTACGCCTTGGATGACGGCCACCATCGGCAAAATGCTAAACAAGGGTACGGACATAATCAGCGGCTTGATACCTATGCTCTGCTCACATTCGTTCCCGGATTACGGGTAATAGCATGGTATAAGTTTTCCTTTAATTGCTGGCCTGCAACGGTTTATATTTCGGATTCCTGCTGTGCTAAAACATGAAAAGCGCCTGCCAAATACTGTGATACATAAACTAATCACCTATTCATCATTCTGCCTGATAATAGTGCTGGTCGCCTGCGCCCTGCCCACCGGTCTTGAGCCTGTTTCTGGTGTGGAAGGTTTTCTGCAAATAGCTGATTCAACTTTTTCCTCCGGCGAGATTACAGCAGTAGCCTTGATTGTACTGGATCGATTCGATCTTGAAAATCTGGCCGATCACTATATCACGTACGGCGACCCTATCCTGCCCTGTGAAACTGGCACTGTCTGTGATTCGCTGAACTATTTTTTTCTGCAACTGCCTCCGGGTGCTTATCTACTAGTACCGGTTGGATTACTAATCCCGCCGGAAAAATTAGTAACCGATCTTGATTCAATTCTGGCCGATCCCCTGTCCTACATAAAATTACCGGGATCGACGGAACAGGAGTTGTTTGCCGCCATCGAGCCGGTATTAATCCATGAAAAAGAAATCACTGTGCTGGGGACAAGCTGGAGAATAGACTTATAAAGCAACATGATTAAGCCGGTCATCAGATTATTGTTAAGCTTGTTTTGCGGAGTGCAACTGATGCTGGGACAAAATACGGCTGAAATATTTGGGACAATAGGCGATGGAACGACTGGTCAGCCCTTAGCCGGGGCTAACGTTTTAATCAAAAATACTTATATCGGAACCGCCACTGCAAATGATGGTTCGTTCAGCCTGAAACAATTAGAGGCCGGGGAATACACGCTTGTAATTACAATGATGGGATATCGACGCCAGGTGCAACCGGTGCTCCTGTCGCAAGCCACCTCTATCGTACGCATCGATATCCAAATGCTACCGGATGTATTATCTTCGCCCCAGGTAGTAGTAACCGCCACCCGCAAAGTTCAGGATATAATGGAGGCTCCAGTGGCGGTTTCCGTGCTGGGTCTGCGGCAAATCAATAGTAAAGCCGCATTCAGCCTGGAAGAAATTCTACCTTACCAGGCCGGTATCAGTATCGTCAGAAACCAGATCAATATCCGTGGCGCCAACAGCTATTCTCTGGGGGCCGGGAATCGTTCCCTGCTGCTCCTGGATGGAGTACCCCTGACCGGCAGCGCGGCCGGTAATATTACCTGGGCGGTAGTACCGACTTCCGAAATTGCCCGGGTCGAGATCGTTAAATCCAGCGGCTCTGCCCTGTACGGATCGAGTGCCATGGGGGGCGTCATCAATATCATTACGCGCAACTCTCCAGCCACACCGGAAACGCGCTTTCATTTAAAGGCCGGTCAGTACAGTCAGCCCAAGTACGACCAATGGCGCTGGCGTGATGACCCCGGCTGGTTTCATATCGCTGAAATAACACATGCCCGTCCATTCGGACAACATGGCTTCTGGGTGCGGCTGCAGCAACGCCGCAATGATGGCTATTACCGGCTGGACTGGGAGGAAGCAGTTAACCTGACCGGCAAAGTGAAATTGAATTTCGGGACACAGTACAGTGCCGCTGTGTATGCCAATTTCCTATCCGATCAATCCGGGATCAGTTCCCTGTGGAAAAGCGCTGCCGAACCATTTGAGGCACCAATTGGTTATGAAGAAGACCGCTTTCAGGGAACCAAATTAAATCTGAGCGGATCGTTTAATTTCATCTATTCACCGAACGCGGTCATGAAAGTCCGTACCACCTTCTACGATGTTCACTGGCAGAATGACGGTCTGACCAATAATGATTTCTCAAATGAACGGAAATACTACGGTGAATATCAGGTGGCGACCAACTGGAATAAATACTTCAGTACGACAACCGGTATTGTAATTCAGCAGGCGGTGATTGATGCGAAAATTTTCGGGGAGCATTCCAGTTATTCCGGGGCGATCTATATCCTGGGTCAGCAGCGCCTGTATTCAAAACTCAACCTTTCTCTGGGCGGGCGTTATGAATCATACTGGGTCGACGGCACCCTGATAGACCGCACCCTGTCGCCCCAGGTAGCCCTGAACTATAATCCAAATCCTGGGTTAGCACTGCGCGCGTCAGTGGGGCATGGTTTTCGGGTACCGACGATCGCCGAATTATTCACCGAATCACAACTGAGCGTTTTTAAGGTCCGGCCGAATCCCGACCTGGTGGCCGAAACCAGTCTGTCAAAGGAGGTGGGGGGCACGCTGATATGGCCGGGCCTAGGCATCGTATCGCTGGTAAAACTCGATGCTTCCCTGTTCTCCACAACTTACGATCAGATGATTGAACCGGTAATCTTCCGGGCCGACACGATCCATTTTGAGAACATCGTGGATGCCCGGATAACAGGCGCCGAATTCAGTCTGTCCGGTGGACTGTTAAACAATTTTATTACCGCTGGCATCGCCTACACCTGGCTGGATCCGATTGAATTGGATAAGCAGGGAATAATAATTGATACGCTTTCCTATCGTTATCGTCACATTTTCAATGGTCAGGCAACCATCGTCTGGCACGGTTTGTTTACAGCGGTTGAATATCGCTACGCCAGCCGGATCGAGCGGGTTGAGTTGTTCCAGGAAGATCCTGTAACCAGCCGGGACAAACGGGTGCCAATCCATATTTGGAATTTTGGGCTGGGTTATCGTAATGGAAAATTGGAAATGCAGGTGCGGGTCGAAAATCTGTTTCAGTATTACTATGTAGACCTGGAAAGAAATATGGGTCCGGAGCGCAAATTAATCCTGAATATAGCCTGGTCTTTGTAGCTCTCTTTCGATATAAACCCAATTGGTATAGCCCAATATCCGGGTAGACAAGCATTGCTTGACACACCCCCCTATTACATTTTATATTGCGCGGAACATATTTAAACCAATTGATATAATCAATCATATGACTCCATCAAGGGGAAAGGGAATAAAATGAAAGTAGCAGGTTATACTACAATAATCTTGGTATTGCTGTTCAGCTTTGTGTTTGCTGGCGGAATAGTAACCAACACCAACCAGAGTGCCGATTTTACGCGCACATTAAATCGTAATGCTTCAACTGATCTGGATGCGGTATTTTTCAATCCGGCCGGATTATCTAAGCTGGATGATGGCTTTCACCTCTATCTAAGCAACCAGACAATATCGCAGGGCCGGGAAATAACCAGTGATGTTTCATTCTTGAATGCAGAAAAATTCGAGGGGACGACCTTCGCACCCGTTTTCCCGAATTTTTATCTCGCCTACAAAATGAATCGTTTGACCTTTGCCGCCGGCTTTACTCCGATCGGTGGCGGTGGCAGCGCCGAATTTCCAGATGGCCTGCCATCATTCGAAGTACCTGCTTCCGTCATTCCCGCTTCCTTAGTCGCAGGGGGGATTCCAACAACCAGTTATTCCCTCGATGTAGAGTTTAACGGATCATCTATTTATATGGGGGGGCAGGCTTCGGTAACTTTCAAAATTAATGATATGATATCAGTTGCTGCCGGTGCCCGCTACTTCTCCGCTATGAATACTTATGAAGGGCACTTGAAAGATATTATGGTAGATCCTACTTATCCTGACCTTGGTTTTGACGGGTCCATGACTTCGGCGCCGGCTTTCTTTACTACCATGCAAGGTGCCCTTACAGCCGGAGCCGCTCAGGCTACTGCTGGAGCGACATCTGCAACAGGTGGAGCAGCTGGTTTACAACCGCTAATTGATCTTGGTGCTGGTGGCACTTCATTTGATAATCTGGTACTAGGTGGTTATATGACCCAAGCCCAAATTGATGAGGTCGGGGCTGGTTTAACCGCTCTTGGTTTCACCTGGGATTCATCAGTGTACACACCAAATACTGCGCAAGCTTCTTTTTCAGGTGCTGCCGCTTCACTGACAACCATGGCTGCAGACTTAACTACCCAAGCTGGTGAAATGGCTTACAATGCTGCTGCCACGGCGGATATTGAAGTGGATGCGGAACAGACCGGAACTGCTTTTGCACCTATTTTCGGTTTATATGTCTCGCCAATGGAAAATCTTGGTATTGGCATACGCTATGAAGCAATGGCTGCCCTGGAACTGGAAAACAGCACAAAGGTCGACGGATCCGGCTTATTCCCCGATGGCGCTAAAACCAATGCCGATATGCCCGCCATGTTAGGCGTTGGTGTTGCTTACAAGGTGATGCCATCACTGCGACTTGAATTCGATTACAATCTGTATTTCAATGAAGCTGTTGATTGGGATGGCAAAGAAGATCATGTTGAAAATGGTACCGAGATAGGCTTTGCCGCAGAATTTGCTCTAAGCAATGCACTCACCCTAAGTGGTGGTTACCTGATTTCGACAAGCGGTGCTAAGGATACCTATCACACCGATCTGAGTTACAGTCTTAATTCAAGTACCCTTGGGTTTGGTGCCAAATATGCTTTGAATCCAACAACTGCTCTGTCGGTTGGTTTCTCAAACACAATGTACGAGGAAGGATCCAAAACAGGTGTTGACTACAGGGGCCTTATCACCGGAAAAGAAACCTATTTAAAAACTGCCGTAGTATTCGCATTTGGAATTCAGAAAAGTTTTTAAATACATACCAATAAATAAAAAGGCCGCTGTTAACGCGGCCTTTTTATTTTAAACAACTTCGGAAAGACAATATTATGAGAAGAAAGCAAAATAAACCAGTTTATATGCTAACGCTGGTAATCCTGCTGGTGGGCCTGGGCTGTGACGAAGATGACGGCAGTGCGCACCCCATGGCCGGGACTTATGATTTGTCTAATATGACGGTAATCGTATCTGGTACATCAAATGTCGATACTGTGGCTTATTTGATCGTACCAGCCGGTGGCGTTGATTCAGTAAATATTTTTACCGGCAACTTGGTATGGCAGGACACTACCATCTACTCAAGTAGTGATTCCGGCTCGATTGAAGGAACGGCAATCCTGGAAAATGACTGGTATGCCTCTCTGTCCGGTAAACTACCGATCAATATCAGTACCCCCTGTAATCCCCTGATTATTATGTTCCCGGTTGGTGCCGAAGGTGAGTGGAGTTTAGATGAAGCCACCGGTGGCTTTAATATGGATTTCGATGGTGATTTATTGGATATCAATGGCTCTTACACCTACGTCGATTCAACCGGATATCTGGAAGTTACCTATTCTCAAACCAACCCCTCCGATACACTGGGAATTACAACTGTTTCCTTGAATAGCACACCGGTCGATATCAATAAAATCTGCCTGCCGGCAACGACAAATACCACCCGTGTTTTGGTATTGGAAAAGCAATAGAGCCCCGGAAACCGGGGCACCAGTCGAACTTTTTTCTAGTTATCAGTACAGATAACCCAACCCAATATACAACCCGCTGCTGCCATCCTGTTCATCGGCTGCCAGGCCATAATCAACGGCAATAATAAAGTTCTCATTCAGGGCGATCCGCAGCCCACCGCCGTAGGACAGGTGCAGTTTTTCTTCCGGTCCGTCGATCGTATCAGGATCGTAAGCATCATTGCTGTATTGACTAATCACCTGTCCGCCATCTACAAAAACATTTAAGGCCAGATAGAGATTCTGGTTAAACACGACAGTTCTTAAGAATTTCCAGCGCGCTTCCAGGTTGCCAAAGCCAACGGCGTTACCAACCACCCGGTTTTTCATAATTCCGCGCAGGGATTTGGAACCACCCAAACCCTCTTCCACTTTATAGGAACTCTGGTAGAACGGCAGGGCAAAGAAAGGCGCATCACCCGCCACGACGCCCTGATATCCAAGACGGTATGTAAGTGATAGATTTTTAGGGATCAGGGTGAAGTATTGCCGGTGAGTCATAGTCAGGGTAGTATAGGAAAAATCACTGCCCATAAAACCCGCCGCCTGGGTCAGCAGGGCTTCGGTCCAGATACCGGACATGGGATTGGGTTCGTTATCGCGGGTATCATAAACCAGGCCGAATTTCAGGTAATTATTAAGTCCGCCTTCTTTCTGGTCATCCGGAATCCAGCCTTTGGTTACGAATTCGTCGTACAAACTGGCTGTATCCGGCAGCTTATCAGCTTCATCCTTACCTTCGTTCAACTTATCAATATCTACCGTACCAATCTTAAAATTCAGGAAACCGAAACCAACCACGCCGCGCAGATTATCACCCAGAACTTGTTTCTGGAAATCGGCTGTGATTTTAGTGATATTCCGCTCGTGACGGTAGAAAACCCGAGTTCTATAAAGGGCGGCATCATAATCGTCATGTTCATCGTCAGATATTTCGAAGGCCGGATCATATTCAGAGCCATAACCATTAAAACCGTAGAATGGCAGGGCCTGTTCCGTGAGATAGCTCAATTCACCAGTTAGTCGGATGCCGGCCGGCAGCAGGTACTTGGAATCGAAAAACAGCTTGTTGATGCCACTGCCCTTGGTGGTCCGGGACCACTCCGTATAAATGGAATACAGATATTCCGGATAGGTTGAGCCATCTCCATAATTATAGGTATTAACAATGATACCGTAAGTAAAACCGGTATCGGAATTATAGGCAATCGCCGGGACACCGCCGAAGCTCCAGCCGGTAATCGTTTTTTCCGATTGTGCCAACAGACTGATCGAACTAAATAGAACAATAAATACTGCAATGGTAATAATGTGTGTTTTACTCATAATCTCCCTTTTCCCATTTAGAGTTGATTTCGACTCAGTTGTTAATGGATAGCCAGGGGGAATTTGTTCACAACATTCGAGAAATCACAATAAATTTTTAATCTTTATAAAGCTAATTGCTACGCTCTATTAATTCTTTAAGCAAGTATTTTAATCCTATTTGATAGCTTTCTTTACCTTTTCCGGATATTTGCGAAATACAGACAGCCTTAATCACGGAGGTCCGGCGAAATGGTTCGCGCTGATCAATGGCGCTCAAGTGTACTTCAACCGCTGGTATTCCGATTGCTGCCAGGGCATCCCGGATGGCATACGAATAATGGGTGTAGGCACCCGGGTTTATTAAAATCCCATCCACCTCGTGCCGGGCTTCGTGAATACGATCTATAATTGCTCCCTCATGGTTCGATTGGAAATACTTCAGTAAATGGCCTCGGGCTTCCGGCTGGTCAGCCAACCAGCTCATTATCTCATCCAGGGTCTCAGGGCCATAGATTTCGGGCTCGCGGCTTCCCAGCAGATTGAGATTCGGTCCGTTGATTACCAATATGTTCATAAAACCTCCAGAGACTGCATAATTTCTTCATCGGTCACATCATCGATGATAACGGCCTTGCCGAGACCTTCCAGCAGAACAAAATGCAGCCGGCCCGATCTGACTTTTTTATCACGGCGAATTACCTCTAACACCTTAGCGCCCGTAATATTTGGTAGAGCCGGTAGGGGCAGGCGCCTGAGCGTTGTGCTTAAAGATCGCCAGTCATCATCATTAATAAATCCGCGCTGGTAAGAAATTTCTCCGGCGCAAAGCATACCCAAAGCCACTGCCTCGCCGTGGGTAAGTTGGCCATAGCCAGATAAGTTTTCTAAGGCATGACCAATGGTGTGTCCTAAATTCAAAATTCTTCGTAAGTCTTGCTCATGTTCATCCCGTACTACAATACCGGCTTTGATAGCGCAGGATTTCCTGATAGCCCGTAGAATAGCCGTTGTTTCCACGATCATTAGGGCTTCCAGATTCTCAGTTAATTCCTGCCAGAATTCCCGGTCTTGGATTGCACCGTATTTCAACACCTCCGCCAGTCCAGATACGATTTCCCGACCTGGTAGAGATTTTAAAAATTCCGGATCAATCGCCACCGCCGCCGGCTGATGAATGGCTCCCACCAGGTTTTTACCCTGGGGCAAATTAACACCGGTTTTACCGCCGATGGCTGAGTCCACCATGGCCAGCAGGGTTGTTGGTACCTGTAAATATGCGATTCCACGCAGAAAGGTAGCAGCAACAAAGCCGGTTACATCGCCCACGGTGCCACCGCCCAAAGCCAGCAACAGGGTGTCTTTATCGCAGTTTAAGTCTAGTAATTGCCGATATAAATCTTCAACCTGGACCAGGGCTTTAGCTTCTTCACCAGCCGGCAACAACAACAGCGCGGCATTAAAACCGCTCTTACTCAAAGCTCCGGTCAATTTCTGGCCATACTGCTCCGCCAGCAGGGCCTGAGTGATAACAACTACTTGCTTACTTTGCCAGTTGTCCGCCAGCAAATCCGGCAACCGGTCCAACAACTGCCGGTCAATCCAAATCGGGTAGCCGTGCTCGGCCAGATTAACCTTGATTGTTTCCATGTGTTCCCTTGGTCTGTTTAATAATTTTATTAACTGCGGTTGTCGGATTCATTAAATCGTTATCAAGAACGATCTGTGCTATTGAATGATAGAATTCCTGACGTTCCGTCCATATATTTTCCAGTGTCTGAAGGGTTGTGCCCTCCTTTCTCAATAAAGGGCGACTATGGATATTCTTCAGGCGGTTGGACAGCGTTTTCATCTGGCAGCGTAACAATATTGCAACTCCATTTGATATGATTCGTTGTCGATTATCATGATCGAGAATGATACCACCTCCGGTAGCAATAACTTGACCAGTGTGCTGAATGACATTTTTTAAATATTCACTCTCCAGTTGTCTGAACCGCTCGGCGCCATCTTTGTTAAAAATATCAGCGATTGTCAGCCCTTCACCGTCTTCAATCTCCAGATCCAGATCAATAAACAGCAGCGAAAGTTTTTTCGCTAATAGACGGCCAACGGTAGATTTACCACTGCCCATCATGCCGATTAAAAAAATATTAGTGTTTGCAAATCTGTCCATGATGTCAGCAGGCTAATAACGAGCACTCATTTTCATGTGGTTTTTTAACTGATCGACGGTATCACCGCCGAATTTCTCCAGCAGGGCATCAGCCAGAACCAGGCAGATCATACTTTCAGCCACGATCGATGCGGCTGGTACGGCACAGACATCAGTTCGTTCTTTATGCGCTGATTTATCAATTTTAGTTAGCATATCCACCGATCGCAGCGGCTTCATTAGGGTCGGGATGGGTTTCATCACCGCCCGTAATACCAATGGTTGAGCATTGGTCATCCCACCTTCCAAGCCACCAGCGTTATTAGTAGCACGATGGTAGTTAGCTTCATTCCACATTATTTCATCATGTGTCTGACTACCCATTGACTCTGCCAAGGCAAATCCACGGCCAATCTCAACCCCCTTAATAGCGTTAATGGACATAATCGCTGCCGAAAGACGAGTGCTAAGTTTCCGGTCCCAATGCGTGTAACTGCCCAATCCATACGGTAAGCCGGTTGCCAGTACTTCAAACACGCCGCCCACCGAATCACCTTCCGCCTGGGCCTCGTCAATGGCCGTTAACATCGCCTGTTCGGCGTTTTTGCTCAGACAGCGCACCGGCGATAAATCAATTTGTTTTGTTAGTTTTTTCAAATTGAGCGGTTCTACCAACTGCGATTCATCCTTTGCCTGGCGAATCTGAATAACCCGGCTGCCTACGTCAATATTTACTTCTTCCAACAGTTTGCGAACCAGGGATGCCAAAGCCACCCGCATGGCCGTTTCCCGGGCTGATGAACGCTCCAATACATTACGAATATCATCGAAATCGAATTTTTGAGCACCGGCCAGATCGGCGTGACCGGGACGAGGTAAAGTTACCTTTTTTACATTTATACCCGAACCATCCACTGCCATCTTGCGCGACCAGTTTTCCCAGTCCCGGTTTTTTACTGTGAGAGCAATCGGTGACCCTAGGGTCTTACCAAAACGCACCCCGCTGTAAATCTCAACCTGATCATGTTCAATCTCCATCCGCTTCCCACGGCCATGGCCATGCTGGCGTCTATCCAGTTGCTGGTTAATATATTTTTCAGCGATTTCCAACCCGGCAGGTAATCCATCCAGGATACCAATCAACCCTTTACCGTGGGATTCCCCGGCTGTTAAAAATTTTAATTTTTTCATCATTATTGATTAGTTCTTTCAAATAAATATTTTTTTAGTTCAATTCTTGGAATTTCATCAGAAATTCTGCGATCAAACCAGATATCCAACGAAGCCAGGGCTTGTTCAATAAACATGTCCATTCCACCAACAACTTGGGCACCCCGGGCTTTTCCCAGCGCTAAAAAGCGAGTGAGCGGGGGAGTGTAAATGGTGTCGATCAGAGTTTGTCCCAGTTGTAAATAATGCTCATGCAGGGGCAAGGCAGCAACCTGCGGAAACATACCAACGGGAGTGCAGTTGATGATTACGGCAGAAGATGAAAAGAGTGCTTTGGCTTCCATTAACGTCGGTGCTGTTATGTCAATTGTGCTGTTGATAGCCGTAGCCCAGCGCATCAGTTTATGGGCATTGTCCAGAGTCCGGTTGATGATCACAATGCGGGCCGGGTCAGCGCTCAGCACTGCTGCCAGCACGCTCTGGGCCACGCCGCCAGCTCCCAGTAAAATACAGGTCCGTTGAGCCAGGTTGATCTTGGCTGCAATCAAAGTTTTACGAAATCCGATTATATCCGTGTTATAGCCTTTTAATTTTCCATCCTGCCATAATATACAGTTAACGGCCCCCAGTTTTTCCGCTTCGGACTCCAGCCAATCCAGCTCCGCTGTCACCAATTGTTTGAGTGGCAACGTTACGTTTAGCCCCCTTAGTTTTCCCTGGCGTAATCGTAATACAAAATCTTTTATTTCATTCACAGTTACAGGCTGTCTCCGGTATTCCGCATCGATACTTAGTCGTTGGAAAACCCAATTATGCAGATCGGGACTCAGACTGTGGGCAACCGGATCTCCGATGACAGCGAATTTCTCCATCAGATTGATCTTTTTAATACCCGGTTTAGTAAATCATCGAATTCCGGTTCTGAAATTTTAATGCAGTCAGAATCATCAATTGATACGGCACCAATCGAATAAAGCCCGGCAATTTTAAACGCCATGGCGATCCGGTGATCGCCAAAGGAACGCACCGATTCCCCCTTCAGTGGTGTTGGTCCTGTAATGGTCAATCCATCGGCATATTCTTTTACTTGAGCGCCCAACAGCTTCAGGTTTTCACACAGAGCGGCAATTCGATCAGTCTCTTTCACCCGTAATTCTCGGGCACCGCGGATTTCCGTTACTCCTTCCGCTTGGGTAGCCAATACGGCTAGTGCCGGCAATTCGTCAATCATCCCGGGGATATCTTTCGCTGTTAAGGCTACTCCCTGTAACGGACGCGATTTAATCTCTATGTCACCGGCCGGCTCACCTAAAATTTGATCGGTTTGCCGGTAGACCACACTGGCCCCCATGCGCTCCAGAACAGAATACAACCCTATCCGCCGGGGATTCAAGGATACCTGTTTTAAAATCAATTCCGAACCTGGCAGACCAGCAGCAGCAGCCGCGAAAAAAGCTGCCGTGGATGGATCTCCCGGCACAGTTATTTCAAATGTCGGCAATTTACCCTTCAGCTTTTGTACAGCCATCAGCGACTCGGTAATCTCAATAGGGGCGCCTAAAGTAATCAGCATTTTTTCGGTATGGTCACGGGTGGGCAGATTTTCGATAACGGAAGTCGTACCTCCAGCTCCCAATCCTGCCAACAGTATCGCCGATTTTACCTGGGCGCTGGCTACTGGCGGTCGATAGGTGATTCCAGCCAATTGTCGGGAATGGAGGGTGAGAGGCAGACGTCCCTGGGTGCTTTCTATTTTCGCGCCCATTCGTGTCAATGGTGCATTTACCCGGTCCATTGGTCTTCTGGATAAAGACTCATCTCCTGTGAAATGAGCCTTTATTGCTTGTCCGGCCAACAAGCCCAGCAGCAGGCGGGCCGTAGTTCCGGAGTTGCCACAATCTAAATCACTCGCGGGATTAATCAATGTGCCGCCGATTATCCTGATGGAATTCCCTTCCCAGGCTGACTCAATCCCACAGGCGACTAAGCAGCGCCGGGTCGCTTCCAGATCCTGTCCGCGAGCGGGATTACGTACGACACATTCACCATCAGTGAGAGCGGCCAACATTAAGGCGCGGTGAGAGATTGATTTATCGCCGGCAAATGTTAATGATCCGCTAATCCGCATAATTTCAGGCTGTTTTAGAGCCGATTGTTTTACCGAGCGCCGCGCAAACTTTGCCGGATACTTCCATCAATTCTGAAAACTGATCCGGCGATAGAGCTTGAGGGCCGTCGCAAAGGGCTTCATCGGGTCGGTCATGCACATCCACGATCAATCCATCGGCTCCAGCGCCAATACCGGCCAGCGAATGGGGAATCACGCTATAGCGGTGGCCGCTGGAATGGCTGGGATCTACGATAATCGGCAAGTGGCTGATCTTTTTCAAAGCGGGAATAATGCTTATATCCAGCGTATTGCGGGCATGGCTGGCAAAGGTACGCACACCTCGTTCGCAGATTACCACTTCCCGAGCGCCATTGGACATCAGATATTCGGCGGACATAAGAGTTTCTTCCAGGGTGGCGCTCATGCCGCGTTTCAGTAACACCGGTTTGCCAGTACGCCCGACTTCCTGTAAAAGGATAAAATTTTGCATATTGCGGGTGCCAATCTGGAGCATAGCGGTATATTGTGCAACTAGACTGGCCGTACCAGGGTCCACCACTTCCGACACCACAGGTAATCCGTTTTTCTCACTTGCTTTGGCTAATATTTCCAATCCCGGTTCGCCCAATCCCTGAAAGGCATAGGGCGACGTACGTGGTTTATAAGCTCCACCCCTCAGCATCTGAGCACCGCGCTGGGCTACCTGTTCGGTGATGCGCAAGGTTTGTTCCTTGCTCTCCACCGCACATGGTCCCGCAATCATCACCACGTTACCATCACCGAAGGTGGCTGAACCAATTTTATAAACCGAATTCTCCGGCTGGATTTCACGACTGGCCAATTTATAGGGCTTTGATAAGGTAACCACCTTTAAAACTCCCGGCAAACCATCTAGATAAATACGATCCTCTTTGCCCTTGTTACCCGTTACGCCGATAGCATAGTGGTCATGCCAACTCACGGCGTGGGATGAATACCCCATTTCGCCAATACGATCTTTCACGCGCTGAATCTGCCTATCGGTGGAATCGGTGGACATGATTACTAGCATATCAGGCACCCTTTAAAATTTTACCGCGGATTACATTAATAGATGTTTCCAACTGCTGAATTACGGACAGGGTATAGGGATTGTAGTTCTGCAGATCCATAAATAATTCCCAGCTATCATTACAAGTCTGGTCAATCACCTGAACCAGGTCGTGAAATCCAAGTGTATCAATTTCTGTTGAATTAATTCCGGCATCCCGTAACACTCGTCCTATAAAATGGGTGATACCCTGGGTTTTTGCTGCGGTTCGGTCATGCTGCTCCGGTGACATTTCAACCACCTGGATCGCCTTGGATTGAAAATACTCTTTCCACCGTGCATACTGATTATAAATATCACGTGTATTATGCATCATGATTTTCAGTTCCCCGGGGCTGTTGATGGAATCAGGACCAAATAAAGGGTGGGTCGCAATTATTCCAAGCCGGTCTGATAAATGTTCTTTCATTACCGTCACCGGATATACTTTCACCGAACACACATCAATTATCGTTACTTCCTGTGTGAGATCGCTTGATAATCGACGAATTACATCTTTGAAAGAATGAATCGGTACTGCAACAAAGATTGTTTGCTCCTTTAGAATGGTATTCCAGTCGACTAAATCAACGCCAAAAACATCATTCTGCGGATTTGGATCCACAGCTCGAACTCGATAATCATCCGATAATATATTTGCCAGCACGCGTCCGAAACGACCAAACCCAATTATTCCGACACTCTCCATCATTACGCTTCTCCCAATTTTTTAATACCCAGGAATAGGGTGAGATTGTTTTTCAGATCATGGATGTTTTCAGCTATTACGACCAACCCATATAATTCGGCACAAAACCGGGGTGCGATTACACCGGCCGTTTTAGGAATTTTACCCTCCTTCAGTCGCCGAGCCGCTTCTGCCGTATCATCCTGTTCAATCAGAGGGCGGGTCCAGAAATGCTCCGCCAGATAGTTGCGGCATTGGCGCAGGGCCTGCTGGTGAGAGTGAATCTCGGTAATATCGCCTAAAAATACTCCTCGCCGAACAAGCAGACTTTGGGAAATGGCCACATAAAACATTTCGACAATTTCACAACGGTAGTGGGCTAAGGCTTCCACACTTTCGATAACCACACCACCTTGGGCGTTTTCCATGGCGAAGATTCCAAAATCAACCTGGCCGGACTCAACTGCCCCTACTACATTTTCCGACGTGATTAAATATTCCATAGTAGTTGGTTCTAACCCATGGTTCGTTATAAAAACCTTAGCAGCTTCTTCTGAGAAACTACCGTGTCCCCCTTGAATACCAATTTTTAACATTGTTGCCCTTCCTGTCTTCTATTTTCTCAATTTTTTATTAATGGTATCTAATTCCGATTATGTGCAAAAAAAAACCCCGTTGTTTTACGGGGTTGATATTGTCCGGATGGTCGTTTAGCTACGGCCGCAATACCAATCCCCGCCGGGTAAAATACTGGTAATAATACTCGTAACTTCTAGTAATCATAGTTTTCATCGCCTGGCATTATAAGACTAATACACGGTTGTGGTAAACATTTTTCTGGTTTACTTCCGCTGTAGCTGTTTCGAAGCCCGGAAAATACTGCTGTAAATACTTTCCAAAGCCCGACGATCTTCTACCTTTTCAGCCTGGTTTGTCAGCTTATTAAGTACAGTCTGTTCACGTACCGGATCATCAATCGGCAAGGATAATTCCTGTTTGAGCACGCCTAATTGATGGGATATTGCCAGGCGTTGTAAAATCAATTCAACAAGTTTATTATCTATTTGGTCAATTTTATCACGTAATGCTGAAAGTCGCGCATTCATTGGTTTCTCCGTTAGTTATTTTTAATATTAAATAAAGCGCATCAGTATGATTATAAAAAGGAAGATGTTAATCGTATGGGTTGTAAGGCAAGGACGGCAGAGGACCTTAAGCGAGTACAAACCATATAGCAGATAAAGACTGAAAATCAGCGCAATACCGGTGATAACAATTAAAATGTTATTCAATGGAAAACTGAAAAACCGTACTCCCAAAAAAAAGGTAATTAACAAGCCATAATACCATAGACCCCAATAAGCATTGGGCTGTTTTAAAATGCGGCCGAAACGGGAATCAACAATATCCGTACAGGCTGGACCGCTTATCCTTATCGGTGATGGCATCCACCATGTTTTATGGGAAATTCGCCGGCGGTAGACCATTAAAAAATATAATGACACCAGCCAGCCACAGGCACTCAATAATAAAGCTAAAGTCAAGTTGATTGACCAATTCATCATAAGCCGAATACCATTATAGACAGCCCGGAAATTGCTATAATAATTCCCGCCAGTGCATGTACATAACGCTCAAGGAAACCAAAATTGATTTTCAGCAAACCCTTCGACATGATAACTACGATAGTCGCCATGGTTGTTATTGTAATTGCGCCAAAAGCCAGCGTCACCCACACCAGATCACCCAAACTATGTTTAGCCGCGGGATACATGAGAATGGGAATCAAAGGTTCGCAGGGTCCTAAAACAAAGACGATAAAAAGAGCCCAAGGCGTAATCGATTTTACATCTCCGTGAATATGGGCATGGCTGCCGAGATGATGGTGGCCATGGCGGTGGTGAACATCTGAATGATCGTGCTCATGGGTGTGTTCACTTGCTCTCAAGCCAATTCGCAGTCCCCAGACACCGTAGGCTACGCCAACGCCGATCAGCAACCAACTGGCTAGGTCACCCCGGACGGCCTCTACCTGCACCAGGGCTCCAACGGCAACACCAAAGACCACACCAACCAGCCCCAGCACTACGGAACCAAGTACATGTCCGATACCACATATAATTGTAACTAAGGTAGTGAATTTCAGCGACCATTTTCGCGCCCGGCCAATTAAGATAAAGGGCAGATAATGATCCGGTCCAATCAGAGTATGCACAAAGCCAATACTCAAAGCTGTGATTATTAATACCTGTAATTCCATATTGCTTCCCCGCTATTGGCTTATGAAAATGATTTATCTGCTATCGCTTACACTATTATAAGGCTACGGAAATTAATCGACTAATCAAATTCACTCAAAAATAAATTGTTGAATTACCATTTTCATTCGAACTCACCTGCAATTCAATCTTTCGTATTCAAATATTTCCAAATCAGCCCTAATTTTCATCCGTGCGTTTAGATTATCAATTCAGCCCAGATCAAATAGAGCGTTTTTCACGTTACTTCCTGTATTTTGCCCTCTTCGGTTTTGTATTTATAATCTCCTTCACCCGTATCCATAACGGCGATATCTGGTGGTCAATGGCCGAGGGTCGGGAAATTGCTACCAGCCATTCCCTGCAGAACGAAAACCGGTTTTCCTACACCTTTCTAAGCCAACCCTGGAATTCCGCTCAGTGGTTGTTTTCACTCTCCGCTTACGGTATCCACCTATTGACCGGTGTTCCTGGGCTGATCCTCATAAAAATTGCAGTATTCTTATTCATCATTCTGCTTCTGATTAAAATCCTACAGCCCAGAATGCCAGATCAATTTGTTCTAATTCTCCTGTTATTACTATTTATTCTATCTGTTCATTTTCGGATAATGATCCGAGCGCATTTATTTTCTATCCTGTTTTTCACAATGTTTCTGCTTCTTGTCGACCGCTATCGTAATGGACAACACAACTATCTTTACTGGTTATCTTTAATAACGCTATTTTGGTCCAATTTCCATTCCGGATTAGTCTTTGGTTTTGGATTGCTCGCCCTTGTTGCCTTGGAAGATTTTCTTCCAGTCCTGTTTACAAACCGTCGCTCTTTTCAGCAATTAATCAGTAAGCCAATTTTACGTCATTATATGGTGGCCGCGATAGCCTGTTTACTTACCAGCTTTATCAATCCGCAGGGGCCTTACTGGCTGGTGCACGCTACTACTCACTTAGACATTGGCGGTCTTATAACCCTTGTTGAATACCAGCCTTCATGGGAGTTACTACCAACGACATTACCATATTTTTTTCTGGTAATTACTTATCTAACAATCACTATCATAAGAATTATTACGACTAGGCGTTTTCAGCCCTATGATCTGGCCGCACCGGTATTCCTTTACTTTTCCTTTAGGCACAATCGTATAATACCCTATTTTTCTGCCATAGCAATTTTATCGTGTGCTTATTCTTTAATCAGCCTGAAAAATACAGCTAATATTAGATTCCTTAAAAAAGTCGACGGAAGATCGTCAAAACCACAGATAATCAGACTCTTGCTTGGACTGTTTCTAATTCTATCTCCGTTGTTCCTGTTTGGGCGACTATCCTTTTTTCCTGCGCAAATTGATTTTGGATTGGGTATAAATAATTTCCGTTTACCAGTTAAAGCCACTCGTTTTTTAAAAGCCAATCCAATCGCAGGTAATGTATTTAACAGTTACTACTGGGGCGGTTACTTGGTCTGGCAATTGTATCCTGAAAAACAAATTTTTATCGATGGGCGGGTACCTGCTTACCCGGCGAGATTCATGCAAACAGCCCGAGAGATGCGCTTCAATTCACAAATATTCCAAGCTGTGAAGGATGCTTACAATTTTCAGTATCTCATTTTCCCAAGGGATTATCTATCCTGGGTCTCGTCCTGAAAAAAGTTGACTAAAAATGGAGGTCAACATGAAAGGACAACA
>JACKQG010003849.1_pt1 | contig 17976 bp, 13 predicted proteins | sample 8237621 | NCBI WGS metagenome assembly JACKQG01 (sample SAMN15677084, study PRJNA649215) | marine metagenome | biome: marine; feature: Black Sea; material: saline water; isolation source: suspended particulate matter (SPM) from the Black Sea western gyre | collected 2013-06-09/2013-06-10 | depth...
GGGGGCCCTTGTGGGGCGAGGGGTCCGTCTCCGGCGAGCAGTCCTCTCATGGCGGTGCGTGTATAAGGAAAACCGGCAATTCACCCTTCCCCCCTATTCATTCACCCTACCGCCGCGGCGAGCTGCAACCAGGTAGGCCCCGGCGGCCGGACGGGCCCTGATCCGACAATTCGCGTGGAACGAACCCCCACCCGCCTCAAGGTCCCGTCCGGCAGACGGGACCTACTGGGATCCACCGTCAGCTTTCGGAGTGAGGAGGTCAACTCGAAATGTCGCGCCGACGTCTGTGTCCAATAAGTCGACGTCGCCGCCGTGCATGCGGGCCAGGTTGCGTGCAATCGACAAACCAATGCCCGCGCCTGCCGCACCCTCCAAACAGTCCGACGCACGGTAAAACGGTTGAAAGACCTTTTCACGTTGAGCCACGGTGATTCCCGGTCCTTGATCGGCGATGTCGATGGTCGTTCGATCGCCGGCCTGCCGAGTGGATACCTCCATCAACTTGCCCGTCGCTGCATACTTCTCGACATTGCTGAACAGATTGACCAGAATCTGCTCCAACGCATCGGCGTCAAATTGCACCGGATCGGAAGCGCCGCCGTGAAAACGGACCTCGATGCCTTTCTGTGTCATGGTCGGTTCAAACTGCCGGATGACGGCGCCGACCACGGCGTCCATTTGGCCCGACTTGCGGATCAAACTAACCTGCCCACGTTGCTGCCGGGCGAAGGTCAGCACGTTGCCAATCAGTCGACTCAGACGCTGACTCTCGGCAATGATCACCCCCAGCCGTTCCCTTGGTTTTCGAATCTCAATTGGGTCGATCGCGCCGAGGTCGGTTTCCAGCAAATCGGCGTACAGCCGAATGTTGGTCAGCGGCGTCCTCAGTTCGTGAGAAACCTGGTTGACGAAGTTCACTCGCGTGGCCGCTTCGCGCAACTCTCGCGAGGATTCACGGTAGAAGTACACCGCAAGTCCCGCCAAACAAATCGCCACGGCCGACAAACCAGAAAAGACGTTGAAGTACGTCGAACTCTTCGAGATGCTGATCAGTTTTTCGTCTGCCACAAAGTACTGCAATCGCCACGAAGTGAGTGGTGCGCTTAGCGGCATCTCCACAAAAGGCAATGTGTCCGAACGCGGCTCGAACTCCCCCCACTCGTAAACGGGCTTCGCATTAGAATCCACCAGGCGTATCCGCGATTGCCATCTGGGCACTTCTCCGGCGACGGCCGTCGCCGGAAGCTCGGCGATCAAGTCGGCCATCCAGCGAGATCGGTCCAATTCGATGCCCACCACGTGCCCCGACTCGGCTCGACGCCAGAAAACGAGATTCAACCCTCGGCCCCAGTACCACACGTACCAGCCATGGCTAGACGCAGAATGCGAAGAAACCTGCTCGCGAAGACTGGGTTGCCCCTGCTTTGCTTCGCCAGCGGTTGGCGATCCGTCGCCACTTGTCGAAGAATCCGACGGCGAAGACGCGGCGCGGATCAAGTCCTTGTCCAGCAGAAATGGCCCGGATCGCTGCAAGAAATCCTGCTCCGCTTTGTTCAACGGGCCGTCGAGCGGCGGATGCAGCAGTCGTCCATCCGACTCCAGGATGAACAACTGAGCCACCCGAGGTTCCGATCGCACGATGTCGCGGAGGCGCGACGGATCGAGTGTTTCCAACGCGGTGAGTTGAAGGCACTCGCGCTGGCTGCGTTCAAAGAACCGGGCGACAATCTGGTCGGTGTCTTCGAGTTTTCCGGTCAGCAGTTCACGGAACCGTTGGTGCACCAACTCCTGTTCGTGGCGCGCAAGCCATACGCCCGCCCACGCCACAAGTGCCAGCGGCAAACATACGAGCAGCAGGAGAACAAGTACTAGCTTTTTGGTCACGTAAATCGCGCCGTTATGGACGGCCTAGTGCTTCGTCAAAGCTAAAAGGTGGGGTAAGCATCCTGCTTGCCTTTCGCTTCCTCGCATCAAACGCAAGCTGGAAGCATACGCCACCGAAACCATCGCCCTAAAATTGAGCATTGACAGAGCACTAATAACTCTGCTGCACCGAATCCGCGAACTGTAGCCGCCGCATTTGCTTTCGGGTTTTAAGCCACTCGGTGCCTTCCAGGTTCTTGGCCTGATACACGTTGTCTATGTAACGAAGTTGCAGCAGTTTGGAGTCGAGCACCTTGCCATTCTCGGCCAAGTACTTCCCATTTGCTATCAGGATTCTCTTCGCGCCTTCGATGTCGCCTTTGTCACGCAGCACTGTAGCCAACTGGTTTTGCCCGTTGGCGATCTGCAGCACGCAAGCCTCCAGGACAACCAGGTTGGTCTTTTCCTCGACTTCCGCGACCGAATCTGTGAAGTTCACGCTCACGGCGCTGGACAGCCGATCTGTGGTCTTGGTTTGCATGTTGGAGTACGAGATTTTCACTTCGGCAACGTCCAGCGTCTTTCCCGCCCTGGTCGCCGGCACTTCGACTTCCAGCAGCACATATTTTTCCTGCTGGCTATAGAGTTGGTTCATCTTGACGATCACACGCTGCCCGTTTATCTCGGCATCCATGTTCAGCACTCGCACAGGTCGAACGCCCGGTTCGACTTGGATGTCGATGGCGACTTCCTGCGCAACCACGGAAAGCACGTCGTCGAATTCGCAATTGAAGATTTTGACCAGATCGCTGGCCTTCTCGATGAAGATGTGATTGCCACTGCTGCGTGCAGCGAGTTGGCTCATCAGATCCTCGTTGTAGTCCAAACCGAGCCCCATGGTCGAAACGGATATGCCTTCCTTCATCAACGAAGCGCCCAGGTTGCCCAACTCGCTTGGCGATTGCGGGCCGACGTTTGCCAAACCGTCGGACAGCAAGACGACGCGGTTGACGTGATTCTTGTCCAGGAATTTCCGGAGCTCGTCTGCGCCTTTGCTGACCCCAGCGAACAAGGCCGTGGTGCCGCCGGCCTCGATGCGGCGGATCGAATCGCACACCATCTGCCTGTCTGTCAGCTTGGTCGCCGGTACGATGACGCGAACGGTGGAATCGTAAACCACGACCGACACGATGTCCCGCTTCGTGAGCCGCTGGATCGCTGCAACCGCGGCTTCTTTGGCCTTGGCGATCTTGTCGCCGGTCATGGATCCGGACTTGTCCAACACGAACGACACGTTGACCGGAGTACGGTTTCCTCCGTTCTCCATTTTGAACCCGGTCAGTCCGATCTTGACGTGAGTCGTCTGTTTCTTCTTGGCCAGCAGCGTTGGCTTCGCCATGGAGACGTCCAGGCGAACCTGGCTTGCCGTTGCCATCGACGCCGACAAGCCGAATACCAACGCCAACGAAGCCGCGACGTGTCTAGTGAATGCACTCATTCCCAAGCTCCTTTCCCGTTCTGGTTCGACAGAGTACGTTTGCCCTACTGGGATTAGAGCAATTATTAACGGAAAGGTGGTCAGAGCGGCGTCAAGAGTTTGTAAAAGCTTTGTGAGGGACGATGCAACTGCCGCGGCTTACGTGTTCTCTTTCCACGTGATCCAGCTCAGATAGCCCAATCCGGCCGAACAGAGAATGAACGCAATGTCCATCATTATGCTGGCTTTTTTGAATGGTGCCATCCAGCTAGGCGTCGCCAAGTCCCAGAGAAACAGAAGGAACAGAACACCTGAAATAGCCAGTCCCGTTATGCACAATGCCTTCGGCATTCGAAGTGTCCTCGAAGCTGCGTAGTTTGGCCCGCTTTGCATCAGCGCTGTAAGCGTTTAAGTATAGTTCATAGTTTCCGGTTGTCACCAGCCTGATTGCCATATGCCACTCATTTAGGTGGATTACGGGTGGGGCAACCGCATTTTTCCCGCCCATCCCGACGGCGAGTGGGGATGGCTGGTAGGTCCCGGCTGCCGGACGGGACCTCGGATTGGACAAGAACGTTGCCGCACGGTTCGCGGTCCCGTCCGGCAGACAGGACCTACTTGGAGCAGTCCACCTTTTCTCCACACGCGTAACACATACTTATCGGAAATGAGCAATGAACGAGCTGGACAATCCTTGGCGTGAGTTTCGCGAATTGATGCCGGTTGCCAGGAAGCTAGCCTATTTCGATCATGCGGCCGTTGCTCCGCTGACTAACCCATCGGCCGAGGCGGTTGCGACATGGTCGCGGCAGGCGGCCGAGGAGGGCGACACGGTGTGGCCCCAGTGGGAGGAGCGGCTGAGCGAGGTTCGCCAACTGGCGGCGGAGTTGATCGCAGCGGACACAAGCGAAGTCGCCTTGGTTCCCAATACGACGACCGGGATCAATTTGGTAGCCGAGGGATTCCCCTGGCGCGAGGGCGACAACGTGGTCACGCTCGCAAATGAGTTTCCTTCGAATCTGTACCCCTGGATGAACTTGGCCAGCCGTGGCGTCCAGACACGTAGGGTGCCCGTCGAGGGCGTCCAGGTGGACCTGAATCGCATCGCCGACGCATGCGATCAGCGAACGCGGATCATCTCGGCCAGTTGGGTCGGATACGCAACGGGCTGGCGCCTCGACGTGGCTGAATTGGTCACTTTGGCGCACGATCGTGGGATTCTCGTTTTTCTGGACGCCATCCAAGGATTGGGCGTTTTTCCTATCGACGTGCGTCGCACAGGCGTGGACTTCCTGGCCGCGGACGGACACAAATGGATGCTGGGCCCGGAAGGCGCCGGCGTATTCTATGTTCGCGAGGAGCATCTGGACGTGTTGCGACCGCTGAACGTGGGCTGGAACAGCGTTGTGCACGCTCACGATTTCGCCCGTTGCGAACTGGATATCCGTCGAGCGGCGTCGCGCTACGAAGGAGGCTCGCAAAACATGGTTGGCTTCGCGGCTTTAGGAGCCAGTCTCGAAGTTCTAGCCCGTTTTGGACTGACTTCGGAAACGTCGCCAATTGCGGACCGCATTCTCGCGTTGAACGAATACGCGGCAAAGCGACTGGAGGAAATCGGAGCGGACATCAAGAGCAGCCGCGACAGACGCCACGCTTCGGGAATCTTGTCGTTCGACCTTCCGGGGCGAGACCTGGCTGCGGAGAGGCAACGTTGCCTGAAAAGCGGCGTCGTGCTCAGCTTGCGTAACAACTGGCTGCGAATCAGCCCTCATGCCTACGTGAGCGAGGACGACGTGGAGCGACTGGTTGACGCATTGCAGTCTGCTTGAGCATCCCAAACACGTCGACTAAGTACTTCACCACAAGTCTTCGGATAGTGGACCGGTGACAGAAACCCGGTCTTTCCGAAAAAACCGGGTTTCTATTCCGCGCGGAAACTTCTGAGCGGGTACTCAAGTGCTTCCGCTGTCGGAAAGAGGCAACTGTTGCGTAACCGTTTCCGGCGGCGGCGTGGCGGCGGGGATGATGGCGGGGAACTCCAGGAAGAACTGGCTGCCGATCTGCGGCGAGCTTTCCACGCGAATGTCGCCGCCATGCTCCTGCAGAATCTTCTGGCTGACCGGCAGCCCCAGCCCCGTGCCGCGACTGCCTTTTCGAGACTCGAACACGCTGAAGATTTTCCCCATATCCTCCGGCGGGATACCTTCGCCATTGTCTTCTACCAGCACACAGGCACGTTTCTCCTCCGGCTCGTACGAAGTGGAGATGATAATTCGGCCGCCCTCGACGTCTTCGCACGCGTCGATCGCGTTGGTGACCACGTTCAGAATGGCGCGATGCATGGCATCCGGATCGAACGTCAACGTTGGCACGTCCGATCCGGGCTTCCAGACAAGATCCACATTTGCGTCTGCCGCTCGTGCATTCATCAGCTCAACCACATCGTCGACGACTTCGTTCAATTCTGTCGGTATTCTCTCCGGTCGTCGTTCTTTGCTGAACGTCAGCATGTCCATCACCAGGTGGGAGATTTTTTCCTGGTTCTTCTCGACGATGCCCCAGCCTTTCTGCACCAGATTTGTGTCGCTAAGTTTCAAGCCCTCTTCGATCAAGTAGCTGCCGCCGCGGATGCCCTGCAAGATGTTCTTCACGTGATGCGACAGAGTAGCGATCGTCTGGCCGACGGCCGCCAGACGCTCCGCCTGGACCATGGCCGAATAATAAGAAGTATCCTCCACGGCCAACGCAGCTTGATGGCCGATGGCGACCATCAACTTGAGGTGCTCCTCGGAGAACCTGTTGGTCTCGCGATTCTGAAGCATCTGCCCCGGCGGCGTGAATGTGTCGATATAGATGACGCCCACCATGTCGTAGCGCCCCTGCATGGGGACGCAGATGGCCTCGCGAACGCCAATCTTCAGAATACTGGCCGCCGGATCCCAACGTTCATCCTGTCTCGCATCGCTCGTGTGGACGCCCTCTTGGCGGTCCATCACATAGTCCAGGATCGTTTGGCTAATGTGCATCTTGTCGCTGCTTTGCGTCCCTTTTCGATGGTGGAACACCTTCGGAGCAAGTTCGTCGGTATCTCGATCGACGAGCATGATGCAGCCACGATCGGCCTCGACCCATTCGAAGATCAACTCCATGATGCGCTGCAACAGTTGGTCGATATCCAGTGTGTGGCTTACGGCCAACGCCGTTCGGTACATGACTTGCAGATTGCTGCGTGCGCGGGCCAGCCACGGACTAGCGGACATGTCGGTGCCGGCAAGGATACGACCGCCTTCCTCCGGGCTGATGGCCTTGATGATCCGCGAGCCTTCCACCGGATGATTCCGGTCGATGATGTCCACTTCTTCGGCCAAGTCGATGGACGAGTTGTCTTCGTTGGGCGTGAAGATCAGCAAGGTACGGCCGACACGGACGCGATCGCCGCTGGCAAGCGGGTGCTGGTGGATCGGCTGTTCGTTGACGAACGAGCCATTGGAACTGTTCAGATCAACCAGATCGTAGCCGTTCTCGGTCTCGACGATCTGCGCGTGACGGCGGGATACCTCCGAATCGTGCAGTTGCACGGGATTCGTGGCGTCGCGTCCCAATCCGAGCACTCCATTATCCAGCTCGAAACGCTTACCCTGGTCGCGTCCTTGAATGACGAAAAGCGATGCCATCGTGCCGTCTCACCTGAAGCCGAACGGCCTGCCGAGCTAGATTCTCGCAGAAGTACCCAACAACCGTTCGATTGTACGTATCAACGGCGCATAATGGTAGGGTTTCGACACAATCCGATCTTTCGGCAAAGTTCGCTCGTACCGGGCAGTGCGACCCAGTACCACGAGCCGGGCATCATGCTCTTTGGATTCTGCATCGTATTGTGCCTGAACGTGCTCATCAGCAGCCGCATCAGCCTCCAGGTCCAAGACGATCACACGGGGGTGATGCTGACGGGCTAATTCGATACCTTGCCGAGCGCCGGACGCTTCCAGCGTTTGAACGCCGCGTCGCTCAAGCGCAGTGCGCAAGACCTCACGCGAATCTTCGGATTGGTCGACGATCAAGACCCTATCGCGAGGGGCTCTGGATGGTTTGCTCAGCACGGGCGCACCTCCGTGTGCGTTTGGGGTAGGAAGCCATAACTCGCTACCGAGACGAAACTTCCGCAATAGCGGCGTTCCCCGATAGACGACTGCGGCCCTCAATGGGGGTGTATTGGCGGACCTCCATGTCCGCCGGGTAGAGCAGGAGGATATCGAGTCCCGCCGATCCTGTCAAAACCGAAATTGGGCCTTGATCACGCTAACGCAAATGTCGCTCAAGATCGACGACTCGTTCGGCCGTCAAGTGCGGCTTCTTGAGCGGTTGCTGAAGTCCACGTTGGCCGAAGATGCCAACCTGCTTGCGCAGGTATCGGTGCAGGTTCAGACCAGGCGTGGGCGAGACATACTGCAGTACATCGCCTTCGGCATCCAGCAACGCGTAGGGCGGCGCAGTGCGTTTGGTCGAGTGCACGGGCACCAACCACCCGCTGCCGTCGTAGCGCACGCCTGTCACTCGTTCCACCGCGGCGGGCGTGGTGGCGTTGGCCGGTGCGACGGATGTGCGGACGTCAGGGATAGGCGAGTCGCCGGTCGCCTGGACGACTCGGTTCTGCAGTTCTTCGAACTCGCCAATGCGCTCGAGCAGTGACTTGGCGCGTTCCCGCTCGTCTTCGCTGCCGAGTTTGTCGGCATTAGACTCCAGACGGTCGCGCAACTGTTCTAGCCTCCAGCTTCGCATGTCCTTGGCAACCATTAGCGAAAGCTGTACTTCTATGTCGGCCAGGTCGTCTTGCAAACGCGCGTTGCGGGATGTCCACTTGGCATCGGGCGAGTCTTTTCCTTCGCCCGCCTTGCCATCGACCGAAGCGGCCCCTTGCTGACGGTTCTGGTGAGTTGGTCCGACCGCAACGTAGGTTTCCCGGTCGTCCGCAGGAATCTGTACAGCCGCACGATTTCGGGTGATCGAGGGCGCCTTTCCAGTTTCGGCATTCGAAACCCGCTGCAGGTCCGCTGCCTTGACCCAACGGAATTCGCCGGATGGAGGCGAAATGCTGAGCCATTCGCCGTCGGTGTCGCCCGTGTGTGCCTTGCCTTCGCGTCCCCCTCCGTCGATCAGTTCGACTAATTCGCCCTGCTGCAGGCGGACCCAGGAGGCGCGTTTGGCGATGCGTTCCACGGTGGAACCTACTTCGCACGCCGCATCGTCTTTGATTACTTCGGCGACATCCGATCGAGGCGCCACCTTCAGTTGATCCCTTCTCACCAGACTGAAACTGCCCTTCGGTGGGCGAATTGCCAGCCAATCGGTATCGTGCCGGTAAACCTCGATCCTGGCACCGGCCGGCAGCGTGCCAGTCACGTAATACTGCTCGTCCGGTCCACTGCGAACATCCACGGGGCCATCCCCCACGGTCAATTCGTAGGGAAACTGGGTCTGGGCGCGGCAGATACCGCAGACGCTGGCCACGCAGAGCCAAATGATCGGAGTTGCGCGCATGGCGAGACTCTCAAGGGAGACGATCGGCGACGTGATGGGACTCGGGGCGGACTTGTAACCGATTCCGCGCGGCGGCTCAAGGTCAAGTCGCTTCAGAACTTGTGTCCCTTCTGCGGGCCGTCCTTTGTTAGCGTGAGAATCTCGGGCCCGTCCTGCGTCATCAGGACCGTATGCTCGAATTGGGCGGACAACTTGCCATCTTGCGTGCGTACCGTCCAGCCATCCTCCTTGTCCTGATCGCCGTCAGGAACCCCCTCGTTGATCATCGGCTCGATGGTAAACGACATTCCGGGCCGCAGACGCTGGCGGCGGCCTTCTGGTGTGGGAATATGGGAAATCGTGGGTTCCTGGTGAAACTTCTTGCCCACGCCATGGCCAACGTAGTCTTTGACGACCGAGAAACCCATCGCATGAGCTATTCGCACTACCGCAGTGCCAATGTCGGAAGCGCGGCAGCTTGGCCTGATTGCGTCGATTGCCGCATACAGGCAATCGAACGAACATTGCACCAGACGGCGAGCTTCCTCTGATACTTCGCCCATCATGAAAGTCTCCGACTGGTCGCCATGCCAGCCGTTGACGATGGTGGTGATATCCAGATTAACGATGTCGCCTTCCTTCAGCACGTAATTGCCGGGGATCCCGTGGCAAATGACTTCGTTCACGCTCGTGCAGCAGCTTTTTGGAAAGTTCTGGTAGTTCAGCGGCGCTGGGGTATGACCGTGGTCAAGTGTGTACTCATGAACCAAGCGGTCGATTTCGCCGGTGGTAATCCCCGGCTGGATGTGTGGCCGGATAAAGTCCATCGCCTGCGCATTGAACCGCCCCGCGGCGCGCAAACCTTGCCGCTTCGCTTTCTCCGCCTGCCGCCTTCGCTTGCTCATCAACATGGGCGGATCTTGATTACCTCCATATGGCCCGTCTTGCCTGCCCGATTCCTAACGTAACAAAATGTCGACTGGGCGAATATGGCTTATCAGCGCAGTGACCAGTTTTCTGTGAAATGCTGACGTGAAATGCGTGATTATGGATAATGGTAAGTAGGTGTCCTGGTTGATTCTGTGCCCGAACGCGCAACCGCAATGCACTCCGAGAGCACAACCGTCGAAATGGTCAAGCGGCCTTCGCTGCCCGCGTGGCTGATGTCGTTGGTGCTGCACATGTTTCTGTTGATCCTGCTGGCGCTAGGCGTGCGCACCGCGGCCAAATCTGCTTCCGAGGAGCCGAAACGTCGCGTCGGAATCGTGCTGGCTCAGCGGGATGACGAAGAACGCTTCGCCTACTTGGACGACACGACGGACTCTCTTGAGCAAGCTCAGGAGGACGTCGAGCGGTCGACGACCACTCCGGAGCAGGTATATCCTGGGGATGCTGAAGGCTCGGCGCGGGAGCCGTCCCAGCCATCGTCGCTGTTGATTCCGGAGATCCAACTACCGGGAGTGGATTCGCCAGTCGGCACGCCGGACGACGTTTTAGCTCACAGCTTGGACCTTCGTCGCGGAGGACGCCAACCGATCTTGCCCGGCCTGGACGACGAAGCGATTCTGGCCGAAGACGCTGCCGCCAGAGCCGCCCGCCAGGCGCTTGGTCCGCCTACGGATGTCTCGATCTTCGGCTCGGCGTCTGCCCAGGGGCGTTCGTTCGTCTTCGCCATCGACCGATCCAAGAGCATGGGGGGCAGCGGCCTGAATGCTCTCTTGGCCGCGCGCGGGGAACTTTCACGCGCTCTTGAGCACCTTTCGCCGAAACACCGGTTTCAGATCGTCGCCTATCATCATAAGTGCGTCTACTACAAGACAACGCGACTGATTCCGGCAACCGAAGAGAACAAGTCGGGTGTAGCCGATTTCATCGACAATCTGGCTTCGTTTGGCGGCACGGGGCACGAGATGGCAGTTCGGGCCGGAGTGGCTTTGGAACCCGATGTGGTGTTTCTGTTGACCGATGGCGGCGAGCCGTCTTTGAACGAGATTCAACTAGCGGGCATCCGCAAGCTCGCCGACCGCCGCACTACAATCCACTGCATTCAGTTCGGATTCGGGCCCTTGAGCGACGGAGATAACTTCCTGATGCAAGTGGCGCGACAAAACGGAGGTGGCTACACGTACGTGAACATGTCGCAACGGCGGGGCCAGTGAACAGCGCCCTACATTTTTCTGCTGTTCTCGATTATCCTGGTATAACGCTATACTCATAGCAGTTACCGATTCGGAAGGAACAGAGAATGGTCTGCCGCGGAGTCCGAGGGGCGACGGTTGCTGAAGGAAACACGAGCGAAGAGATCCTGACTGCCACGCGGCAGCTACTCGCGCTGATGATCCGATTCAATGGAATCGAGTCGGAAGACGTGGCCAGCGCCATTTTCACGGTGACCCCTGATCTGAACGCCGAATTCCCTGCCTTCGCGGCGCGCCAATTGGGCTGGATCAACGTACCGCTGCTGTGCAGCTACGAAATCAGCGTCCCAGGATCGCTGCAGAGTTGCGTGCGTATCCTGGTCAACTGGAACACGCCCAAGAGTCAAGAGGAAATCGTCCATATCTACATCAAGGATGCCAGGAGCCTACGTCCGGACTTGAGCCGGTTGCCACCGGTCGATTTTGAAGAACTCGAACGATGGATCGCCGACTACATGGCAAGTCACGACGTCTCCACATGGCCGGAGGACGCAGGTAGGTAGGGTCATCGTGCACTAAGCACCCGGCCAGGAGTTTCCGCACAGTTAGAAACCCGGTTTTTCCGAAAAAACCGGGTTTCTGCCGCCACTCCAATGTACAAGAACTTGTGACCCGGTGCTTACAGATGGACGAAACGTCCGTGTTGCGCCGGTACTATTTCACAACTGACAGTACGCCCTTCAATGTCGGTTCGGGTGAGATGATTCCATCTCTTCGTCTTTCCTTCGGTCGCCGGATGCCCTCAAAACGATCTGGCTTCGGTCTGGAGTGAGGTCATTCAGATTCCGTGAACCTCGATCCTGCGAGTCGAAAGCGGAACGTCCGAGAAGCGCGAAGATCGCCGGGAGTGTCCATGGGTATGGAGTAAGTGATCTGCCACGTGGTTGTCTGCGCATCGTAGTCGGTCTGCCAGTAATCGTTGCCGTGGACGGCTTGATCGACTGGGAGCCAAGTGTCGTCTTCCTTGACTTCGAGCAGAGGCTGTCGGTAATCGGTCAGCCCGGAGATGGTGATGGGCACGTAGCCCAAGCCGCCCGTGATGGCGAACTCCGCGTGATTTCGTTCTGCGCGAATCATCGTTGGCCGGTTGCGTAGAAGCTCGCCCTTGACGACATCGACAGCCAGGTCGTTTCCGAGAGCGTCACGATGGATCATCTGCCATGTGTCTTGCCCTGTCTTGAGTGCCGCCCGAAGATTCTCATTTGGCCCGTAGTAGTCGTCGGCAAACTGCGGCACGACGACGTGCTCCACGACCGCCTCGACGTAGTCGCCGGCTTCCAGCCGATCTATCTCCGGTGGCGGAAGAATGTCGATGAGCGACGTATCGGTTCCTCGTACCTTGGCCCCACGCTCGGCCGCCCAGGGGCGTACGTTTCGTCCGCCGAGCCGCGCGTCCCACTCACGGATGACGATGCCGCGATTGGCCCACGCTCCCTTGCCGTCAGACCGTGGGACGGCTTCATGCATGCTGAACCAGGGGATGCGGCCGGTCGTTTCGACAGGCTCTGTCTTGTAGCGATCGCCGCCCCATTCAGTTTGCCATTCTTCGACGAGTCCACCTTCATTGCCGCCGGCGAACTTCCGCTCGCCCGTGTAGCTGTAATCGTCGCTGCCGCATTGAAACAGCACCAAACGGCTGAAGGTGACCGGCTCGCGCACGTCGTACCGGAAGCGGTACACGCCCCGCGTTATGTCGTCGGTCCGATACAGGCTTGCCGTGTATCGCAAGTCAATCTTCGCGTCCTGGCTCCGGCCGGCGTACGTGACCTCGGTCAGAACGGGCCCGTTCCGGCGGTGAAGGGTTTTCATTCGCGAATTCCATTGCTTTCGGCCCGTCTGGTCGTAGTAGACAAGGAAGTCGGCGCCGCCCACGTTCGAGGTCCAGCTCCATTTGCGATTGGGCTGGTTACCAAGGCCGGAGACCATCAGCGGGCGCGTGTCCAGGACGGCGCCGCCACGCTGGCCCTGGTCGGGCTCGAAGCAGAGGCTTTCGCCCCACGAGCCGATGGCCGCTTGCTCCCAAAGCTGGTTGCTGCCCCAGCCGACCAGGCACAACTGGGAATGCGAGGCCGCGGGTACACCGCCCCAAAAGGCATTGACGCTAGCGTATTCCAACTCGACCGCCGTCTTCGCCGGCACGGTCACCATCGTCAAACCGCGGTACCACGAGCCGCGGTATCGGCCGGGTTTCCAGCCGTCGCTCGCGTGCGCGGGCCTACCCGCGTGCCAGTTCTTCGAGATCTGGATGGGGATGCCAGTGGGGTTCCCGTCGGCATCGCGCAAGATGGCCGACAGCCCCGTAATGCCGAACACGCCGCCACTTGCCGGTCGCCCCTTGGCGAAGCTCAAACGAGCCGTACGATCGGTCGTCGAGGGATTGTTCAGGGACAGCTTGACTCGTTCGATGCGATCGTTGCTCGATTGGTCGTACGTCCGCGCCGGCGGATCGTTGCGCAGAAGTACGCGATGCCAGCCCATGGTGTGATCGTAGGCAACGTCCAACGGCGCCTTCGCCGGCTCGACTTGCCGAGCAACGATCACGGGCGAGGCATCATCCGAGATGTCGGACTGAACGATCATCGCCACGGTTCGTTCCTCGCCGCCCGGCCAGTCGCCGACATCCAGACGCACGTTCCAAACGTTCCCATCCTTGGCGATCGTAGCCGTGGGCCGATCTGCCTTGACGAACCAGTTGCCCTCGGCTCGCAACGCAATCTGTAACGCCCCTTCTCTCAGCCCAATTGAAGGCGTCACTCGCAGTAACAGGATCAGACGATCCGGCCAAGCTGCGATTTCGCACTCGGTGTCAACTTCGGGCGCGCCTGCCCGCCAGCGAATGCCCTGTATCATTCGCCGCTGAAAAAAACGGCCGCTTTCAATCAGTTGACACTGCTCGAAACGAGGACTGGCACCCGTGGCCTCGAACCTCTTGCCATCGGCTTCGAGCGTGAAGCACAGCGATGCGTTCGGGCTGCCGAAGATATCGCCGTTCCGCTGCGTCAAAGCCTCGGACATGGCCGGTGGGTCTAGAAGAGGCAGCAGATGAGTGAGTTGCAGCTTCGGTACGTCAAACTGAATGGCAAAGCGACTCGTTTGGATACTGAAAGTCTTTCGTTCATCCCGCAGTCCGTGTGTCCACCACATGTACGCGTAGTCGCCGGCGTTGCTCAGCAGATCTCCTGCATTCGCCAATTGCGGAGCACGGTTATCCTGGGCGAAAACGAGCCTTGGGAGCAGAGCATCGACAAGGCACAAGGCACCAAACAAAGCCATATACGAACGAAACCGATCCGGGCTTGCGGTCATTCTTCTGTCCTTTCCGGTCGAACCACCAATCGCAGCGGCTTTTCTTGGGGATCGACGCACACGGGCAACCCTTCACTGAGCATCTTGCCCGAAACCAACTCCGTCGATCCGGTATCGACGTTTTCCACTCGGTACTGATGGGATTCATCCGGTTCGACGGTGAACCACTCCAGCACGGCATTCATCCGCGGCCAGTCTTGCTCGAAGCCCATGTAGATACGGTGTCGCGGGATGTCGAACTGCAGGCGGCCTTCGTAGGCTTCCGCGGACTTCATGAAGATGCAGATTCCGTCGCCACACGGAGCCGCACCCAACTGAAGACCTTGCTTCCAAGGACGGGCGATCGTGTTACGCGTGTGCAGCATTGTGTGGATCAGGACCGTACGGACCGTGTTGGCTTCCAGTTTGTGAACGCCCCAAAGTCGATCGGGGTCCGTGTGGTCGACCAGCAGGGTTGCGATTTCGCGGTCGGCCCAGATGAAGGCTTCCGGAGTCGGGTACCTGTATAGAAGATACAATCCGCCTTCGACCGAGTCGGCAACGTTGTCGCGGGATGGGTGGTCCCAATTGAACTCCAGGTAACGCGGCTTCAGCAGATTCGTCATTGGCCGGCAGATTGCCTCGCGATAGCGTTTGGTCCCTAACGCCAAGTCGTAGTCGAGAAAGCCGATGAAGTCGTATCCCCAACCGTCGCGAATCGACACGTCATCATGAGGTCCCGGTGCATCTTGTAAGACGCCGATGATAACTCCGTCGGAATTGGTTCCCCTACGCAAGATTTCATCGAACAGGTATTCCATGTGCGGCTGATACTGCTGGTTCTTCTCCGGGCATGCTTTCTTATCGACGGCGAAAAGCAATCCCAAGCCGCCGATGATTTCGCAGCCGTGATCCGACAGACGCGACGGGACGAATTTGCCGGGCAACAGGTAGTAGTCCGCCAGCCGGTGCGCCCAATCGAGATACTTCTCCTCGCCCGTCATGCAATAAAGTCGCGGGAGAATCTGCAGCAGTTCCCCGTTGACTTCGATGTTCGTCGAAGGGATCTTGCCGTAGGGCGTGTCGATCGGGGCGTGCTTGAACACGTCATCGACAATCGAGCGCATGCGGTCGAACCACGGATAGTCCTTGCCCGTGATTTCGACGATCGGAACCAGGCCGTCTTTTGCGTATTCGCTGGCACCGAAGATCATGGTGTCCAGCGGTGTAACGATCTTCTCGCCTGCGTCCATATCGTACCGAACGGGCAAGCTGTCCAGGTGATTACAGAGCCGCTGCTCGGCCTCCAGCACGTCGATCATTACCGTGTCGAGCACCGCCTTGTCAGTGTAGAAAGCTGCCCAGACGTAGAACGGATAACAGTCGGCCGCCGTATCGCGATAGTTCCACTCGCGCCCGGTGGGTCGGAACAGCCCAGACCGCTCGTCGCGGATCGGAAGGCAGTGGTCGTGCAGCCAACGCTGGACTTTACTGAGCGCAGTACCTGCGTATTGCGACGAACGTTCCGCTCGGCGCCAATCGGGCTCTGCTGGTGATGGTTCCCAGAGACTTCGAGTTTCGTCGGTCGCCTCAAATCCGGGAAGTTTCGCCCAGGCGGCCGACTGATTGCCGGGCGATGACAATTGGGCGATTCGAGTCGCCTTGACCTTCAACTCAGCAGTCGACTTTCCCGTGATTCGCACGCCCGCGAGAAACGCGATAGCCCCGCTACCTTTGCCGGTGAGCACCACTTGTTTGCCACCGGCAAGCTCGCCCAAGGGGAGCTCGATCCACTCGAATGCCTGCGGCCGGACTTCGGCCAGCGTTCCACTCTTGCCATCGTATTCATAGTGAAGCGGTCGTCTAGTCGGCCCCTTCGTGCCGTAAAACACCTCAAATCGGTCATTCGGCGCCACATCATCCGGCAATGTTACTTCGAGTTTCCACTCGGCCAGCCAGTAGTAGTTTCGGCCTCCAAACTCCTGTGGCCCTTTTGTGAACAAAGTCTCCCCGGCCGAGGCGAGCGAAACAATCGCGAAGACGCAGGGCACACCAATCAAGTATCTCATGGCCATATCCTCTCGTTCAAAACAGAATCGCGATGTTGGTGGATATCTTCACTCGTAGCTTGGCCGAGTCACAATGCCGAAATCGGCTCGCCCGCGATGTCCACTGGCGTGAGATCGGCCAGCTTGCAGAACTGAAGGACAGTGGAGCGGAAATCTCCCAACACTGCCGAGCCGTGCAGGTCGGTGACGTCCAGGTCCATGATGTTGCCGTCCCAGTCCAAATCGAACTCGACGATCGTTCGACAGCCGCCGCAGGGCGGTTGTTGGTAGACGTCGTTGTTGGCCGTCACATTGGCCGAAGCGACGATGAACTTGTCATTCGCCAGGGAAACGCGGTCCAGGATCGTCGCCTCGCGCTCAAGGGGCCAGCTTACTTGCAGGCTTACGCCCTCGTTGGCGTGAAAATTACGAATCTTAAACGGCGCCCGGTAATCCTTGTCCAAGCCGTCCAGTTTCAGGGCGCTCGTACAGTGCGACAGGATCAGACGATTCGCCAAGTTGTCGAAAGTGATGTTTCCCATGTAGCTGGGACGTCCAAGCAGCGAAAGGGCCAGTCGTTGCACGTAGGCTTGTGCGTGCCCGCCATGCTTCGCTTGGCACTGTGCGGGAATACCTTCGTCCAGCAGCTTCGACAACGCCATGCAGGCCGGAAGATAGCCGTCCTTACCCGCGCCGACACACAGCGACCCCGTCACAGCGACGCCGTTCGATCCGTGGCGTTTCATCATCCGACGAAGCACCACGTAGTGTTTTGCCGAATCCATCATCAGTGGCTTGCACGTCGGCTCGACCCATTGGGCGTTCTTTTCGTAGAAATCCGCGATCGCCTTCACTTCGTCCGTATCACCCACCGTTTCCAGTTCCTCGTAATAGCCTTCGCAAGGGCAATCGAGGACTTGCAGTCGGTTGACGTCCCACAGAGTTCGATGAAGACGAATGGCTGTGTCCAACCATTCGACGCGTGGCGTGTGCGCCAGCAACGTGCTCGGCAGTTTGCGTAGCGGTTCGAAGTTGCGTCCCATGTGGACGATGTTGGCGTAGGCAACCGTCGGGATATCCCCGCGTTTCTGGCAAAACTCGATCCAGGGTGCGACGTCGAAGTCCATGCCAATAGCGATCAGGCCGTCCGGCTTGCGCTGGCTGATTTGCTCCAAGGTCGCGTTCACGTCGGTCACCCGTTCGGTCAGCACGGCCAAGTCTACCCCGTACTTCGCGGCGGCCTGCTGCATAGTCTTGTTGTGCAATTGCTGCGTCTGCGCTAGTTCCCCAGTGGACGAAGGCGGCCAGACGCAGCCGCCGCCTTCCGCGCGACGGAAGTACACAACGGCGACGCGAGGTCTGTCCGCCGATTCGGACTCGGCCGCGAAAAGGGACGAAGCGAAATCGAGGACGCTCGCTTGCGTGGTCAGCACAGTGGCGCCGGCGGCCGTAAGAAACCGGCGGCGTCCAAACGCCGGGCGGCCACATCCACCAGAACAGCGTGCGTGAACCAATTTGCTTTGGCCCGATCTTCTCGCCTGTGTATCGTTCTTACGCATGGTTACCTCCAGATTGTCGTGTTGCGTTT
>JACKQG010002738.1_pt1 | contig 17975 bp, 19 predicted proteins | sample 8237621 | NCBI WGS metagenome assembly JACKQG01 (sample SAMN15677084, study PRJNA649215) | marine metagenome | biome: marine; feature: Black Sea; material: saline water; isolation source: suspended particulate matter (SPM) from the Black Sea western gyre | collected 2013-06-09/2013-06-10 | depth...
AAGGTGCGTACCCACTGTTTTTGCAGGTGAATAATTACCCTGTTTGAGAAATATCCAATACCAAACAGGGTTGGTAGAGTGCCAATACCAAAACTTGCCATGATCATGCCCCCCTGGATCGCGGTCTCTGCCGATATAGCCCACAAAAGTGCAGTGTAGACCAGGCCGCATGGCAGCCATCCCCAGAGCATCCCGGCAACCAGGGCATGTGTTGTTGAGCGTATCGGGATAAATTTTTTAGCGAATGGCTCTATGGCCCGCCACAGAAGTGATCCTGCCTTCTCAATTTTGATGATGGCTGCAGTCCACCATCCAGTCAGGTAGAGTCCTAGCAGCACCATGACTGATGCTGCAATCAGGGTGAGGATCCTGCGCACCTCCATTCCGCTGCCAATGCTGTCTGCAATATTTCCAATTGACGAGATTAATATTCCGGCAACTACGTAACTCAGGATGCGTCCACTATTGTAGGCGAGCAAGTATAGAGAGAGTGAGGAGTCGCTATTACGGCTATTTTTTGAGATCCCAACTGTTAGTCCCGAGACGATGCCGCCACACATACCTGCACAGTGGGTTCCACCCAGCAACCCCATTACAAAGGCTGAGATATATAGTGATTCCATTAACATCATATAGATGTGGAGTTTAGCATCTGCATATAAAAAGGGCTGATCCACTTGTATGGATCAGCCCCGAAAATATTGAAGTTTTTGAATTAAACGTTACAGGCCTTCTCTTCCTCGATAATACCCTGCTCAACAGCATCAATTGCCTTCTGGTCGTGGTCATTGGCTGGGCATCCACATTTGTGATCCCCATTGGCCGAGTGTAGTCTTGCCTGCTCTAGATGCCACTGTGCAACTTTAAGGTGTTGGTCTACGTTCATTTATATGCTCCTTGCAATATTAGTAGTTGATGATTAGGCAATGATACATATAAAATGATGAAAATCAAAAATAATATAGAGAGAAAATCCAGTAATGAGTGAACAACAACTATTTTCCGCAACTGAAGCACAAGAGGTTATGAGGTCTGTTATCCAGCGTATTGCTACCGGACCAACTCTCAGCAAGGATATCGAACAGGAGGAGGCACGAATTGGAATGCGTGCAATTCTGGAGGGTGTGGTTGATCCTGTACAGGCAACAGTCTTTCTTATTGCTCTGCGGATGAAGCGCGAGACCGATGATGAGAATCGCGGAATTCTTAGTGGTATACAGGATCTTACCAATAGGGTGGTGGCAGATGTTGATGAGGTGGTTGATATTGCCGACCCATTTAATGGTTATAACAGAACTCTTCCGATTGCCCCATTTTTGGCACCACTGCTGGCTGAGTTGGGTGTTCCGGCTTTCTCTCAGGGGCTGGAGACGGTTACCCCAAAGTTTGGATTTACCCATCGTCAGATATTGCGTGAGGCTGGTGTAAATGTGGATCTCTCGGTGGAGGAGGCAGCCGCACAGTTGAGTGATCCAGCAAAAGGGTGGGCATATCTTGATCAGAGCCAATCCTCACCACTGTTACATAAACTCGTGCCGTTACGTAATCAGCTTATCAAGCGTACGGTAATTACAACCGCAGAGACTCTGACTCACCCGATCAAGGGGAGAGAGAAGAGCCATCTGATGACCGGTTATGTACACAAGCCATATGCACGTATCTATGCAATGTTGGTGCGCCATGCAGGGTTTGACTCCGCACTTTTGGTGCGTGGAGTAGAGGGTGGTGTCACCTCATCTCTGAGGCAGTCATCAACCACTTATCAGTTTGTCGGTGATCAGGAGGAGGTGGCTGTAGAGGTGAATCCGGAAGAGCTTGATATTCAGCATGATCTTAGGGCACCCGCCATTCCAGTTGGTGTGGAAGGTAATCTGGAGATATCCAAAAGGGCTGCCGAATCCGGGATTGCGACTCTGCAGGGTGAGGAGGGGATAAGTATGGATGCCCTTATGCTAAGTGCCACTCTGGTTCTCCAACATCTTGGCAGATGTGAGTCATTGGAGAGGGGAGCAGAAGAGGTTCGTGATGTATTGTCCAGTGGCAGGGCTGCAGGGCGACTTTAGATGAAGATGCTGTTTCAGGTTGATGATTTGGCTGTGGGCAAGATGCGCTCGTATCAGGTTGACGGCCATGACATCCTGGTTGCCCATACGGAGAGTGGTTTTCATGCTATCTCCAACCGTTGCCCCCATGATGTGATTGCACTGGATCTGGGGTGTCTAGAGGGTGAGATGGTGCGCTGCTCTCTGCATGGCAGCCGTTTTGATCTCTCTACAGGTGAGGCAATGGAGCCACCTGCCGAGGAGTCAGTAAGAGTTTATCCGTTGCAGGTGAAGGATGGGTGGGTTTGGATTAAACTTGATGAGTGAATTTTTCCAGAGAAAATAAGACGTTTTATCTTCTGTTTGGTCTGTTCTCCATTGAGTGGATCATACTGGCCATCGACCCGGTCCATCCGGAGGATTGGTTGCTGGAAAATGTATTGGTGATTATTGCCGTCCCACTGTTGCTGTATGGGCGCAGATCTTTGCCGTTCTCCAATACGTCATATTCCATGATTTTCCTGTTTCTCGGGCTTCACGAGATTGGATCGCACTATACGTATGCCGAGGTTCCTTACGATCAGTGGGTAGAGTGGGTTACAGGTTCAACCCTTAACGATGTTATGGGGTGGGAGCGTAATCACTTTGATCGCATTGTTCACTTCTCTTTTGGACTATTGATTGCCTATCCGATTAGAGAGATTTTTCTCTACGTGGCAAATGTGCGAGGGTTCTGGGGGTACTTTCTTCCTCTGGATCTAACCATGTCTAGCTCCATGTTGTTCGAGCTGATCGAGTGGGGTGCGGCCGAGATTTTTGGCGGAGAGTTGGGGATGGCGTTTCTTGGAATCCAGGGCGATATATGGGATGCCCACAAGGATATGGGGTTGGCTAGTCTTGGAGCAGTAATGGCTATGTTGATTACAGCATCAATCAACTATCGAATGCAGAAGGATTTTTCCAGTGAGTGGGCAAAAAGTTTACGGGTCAACAGGGCTCTGAGGCGAGAGAAGTTGGCCAAGAATGAGCTGTAGTCAGAGCAATACTGGCTAGAAATCCCCGTTGGCTCCGGCGGTCATGATGGTCATCATCTTGGTGTTGGTGGTGACTGCAATCCGGTATATCTCGTCAGGTAAGTCACCTTTCTCAATCATCATATTAAGGTTCAGGGTGGTGAGCCAGGGGGCGCCATGGTTGTCCTCAACCAAGGCAATTCTGCAGGGCATGTATGACGCATAGATAATATCGTGGCGCACCATTTTTGCTGCATCCTCCGGATTACAGAACTGGAATATCTCAATGTGTGGAGAGTCGATACCTCTTTTACTTAGTGCTGCAGACATCTGTTGTCTTCCCACAAGAGCAAGGTTTAACTCTGTTGCCTTGGATAGCATGGCCTCTGTCGCATCCTCAATGGAGACAGATGGAGCAAGGCGCATCTTGATAACAGAGTGCTGAACCATCATCTCCTGGGTTGGAGGCTCAACAGAAAATGCCGTGTTGCCAACCAGCAGATAACCGAGAATAAGAGAGACGATCTTTTTCATTTGGAGGATATTATAACAGCACCACCAAGGCAGTGGTCATCTTGGTAGAAAACCATCGACTGCCCGGGTGTTACTGCCCGCTGTTTGTCATCAAAGTGAATTACTGCACCACTGTTGCCGGATTCAGTGATGGTACATGGCTGATCACTCTGTCGATAGCGACTCTGTGCCATACAGTTGAAGGGGAGGTTGGAGGGGGGCTGATCAATCCAGTGTATCGGTTCTGTCTTGACTGTCTGACTCATCAGTAGTGGGTGTTCTCTCTCCTGAGCTGCAATTAATATATTGTTATCAAGATCCTTGGCAACCGCATACCATGGCTCCTCACTGTAGTTTGCCAATCCACCAATTCCTATCCCCTTGCGTTGCCCCAGGGTGTGATACATCAACCCCTGATGTCTGCCAATCAGATCACCATCCGGGGTTCTGATATCTCCCGGCTGAGCAGGTATGTACTGACTGAGGAAGTCGCGAAAGTTCCTCTCTCCAATAAAACATATGCCGGTGCTGTCTCTCTTTTTGGCATTTACAAACCCGGCAGAGTCAGCAATTTTTCTTACCTCATCCTTGTTGAGCTTGCCCAGTGGAAACATGGCGTGTGAAAGCTGTTGTTGGTTCAGTAGGTGGAGAAAGTAGGATTGATCCTTGTTTTGGTCTACCCCCTTTAGTAGTCGATAGTTATCTCCCAACTTTTCAATTCGTGCGTAGTGTCCAGTAGCGATGGCATCTGCACCAAGCTTGAGGGCATGGTCGAGAAAGGCGCGAAACTTTATCTCTCTGTTGCAGAGAATGTCCGGATTCGGGGTTCGTCCAGCCCGATACTCTTCAAGAAAATGGCTGAAAACCCGTTCCCAATACTCGTGTGAAAAGTTGATGGTGTGGAGTGGAATACCCATTTGTTTGGCAACACTCTCTGCATCTGCCAGATCTTCCTCTGCACTGCAGTAGTCGGAGTCATCATCCTCCTCCCAGTTTTTCATAAAGAGCCCCTCAACCTCGAACCCTTGCTCCAGTAGAAGTTTTGCAGCGACAGCCGAGTCGACTCCTCCAGAGAGGCCAACCATAATTTTTGTGTAAGAGCTCATGGCTGTTCCACCTTGCGCCACTCGCCTGACTTGAGGTTGCCTAGAGCCCATGGGCCGATAGCGACACGAATTAGCCGCAGGGTAGGGTGACCTACTGCGGCAGTCATCCTTCGCACCTGACGATTTTTCCCCTCTCTAATTTTTAATTCGATCCAGCTGTCAGGAATATTTTTACGCTCACGGATTGGCGGAGTACGCTTCCATATCTCTGGGGACTCAATTATCTGTGCAGAAGCAGGGGCTGTCTTTCCCCCTTTTATCTCTACCCCATTAACAAGTTTCTCTATAGCCGCTTCATCAGGGATTCCCTCCACCTGAACCCAATAACTCTTCTCCATTTTGTGTCTGGGATGACTTATTCTGGCCTGGAGTTTTCCATCATCAGTCAGTATTAACAGCCCCTCACTGTCACGATCCAGACGTCCAGCGGGGTATATTTTTTTGATTGGAATATAGTCAGCCAGGGTTTTGCGCCCATCCTGGTCACTAAATTGTGTCAATACATTATATGGTTTGTTGAAGATGACAATCATCATCCGGTAGTATATACCCAAATCCCCGGACAGAAATATGAAGACTGAACAACCTATTGATCCTATACACCACACCGATCTGGATCTGCAGGAGGAGCGTCCCAAGCTACAGGAGCCATCCAAATATCAGGTTGTCCTGTTGAATGATGATTATACGCCGATGGATTTTGTGGTTGATGTGTTGAAGCAGTTTTTTCGGATGGACAGTGAGCAGGCAACACAGGTTATGTTGCATGTTCATACCCGTGGCAAGGGTATATGTGGTACTTTTAGTCGAGAGGTTGCGGAGAGTAAGGTGGCTCAGGTCAACGATTATGCAAGAGAGAATCAGCATCCGTTACTCTGCTCTATGGAGCAAGCTTGATAGTTAAGGAACCTCTGAAAAAGCTTAATGGGATGGGGGGTTTGGTGGAAGGGATCTAATCCGTCCCCTATGGGATAACTTGTGAGGGATAGCTGATTGGGTCACGAAGTGACTTAATCAGGGATTTCTTAACCAGCTGGAGATCAGTCGATATGCTCAGTAAGGAACTGGAATTTTCATTAGGTCTTGCGGTAAAACAGGCCCGTGAACAACGGCATGAGTTCATTACCCTGGAGCATCTGTTGCTGGTGCTGCTTGATAACCCTCTCTCTGCCGATCTGTTACGAGGCTGTGGCGCAAATCTGGATATTCTGCGTGAACAGCTGGAAAACTTTATTCTGCAAAATACGCCACTTTTGCCAGAGGATAATGAGATTGATCCACAGCCCACCTTGGGCTTTCAGAGGGTTCTTCAGCGCTCCATATTTCAGGTTCAGTCATCCGGCAAGAGCGAGGTGAGTGCAGATAATATTCTGGTCGCACTATTTGGAGAGAAGGAGTCGCATGCAGTCTTCTTTCTTACCCAGCAGGAGATCTCCCGCCTGGATGTGGTTCACTACGTCTCTCATGAGACTGAGCGTACAGTGGATCGAGAGCAGCAGGAACAGCTGGAGCATGACGAAGATGTTGAGCAGGATGAGGATGATAGCCCGCTAACCCGTTATGCGGTTAATCTTAATGCCCTTGCTGAGAAAGGAAAAATTGACCCACTGATTGGCAGGGCAGAAGAGGTGGAGAGAACCATCCAGGTTCTCTGTCGTCGTCGCAAGAATAATCCACTGTTGGTGGGAGAGGCTGGTGTCGGCAAAACAGCAATCGCCGAGGGGCTGGCACGACGTATAGTTGATAAAGAGGTTCCAGAGGTAATTGCCGAGAGCACTATCTACTCCCTGGATCTTGGTGCTCTGTTGGCTGGGACAAAATATCGTGGTGATTTTGAGAAGCGTCTCAAGGGGTTGTTAAAGCAGCTTGATGCTCTTGCAGACACGATCCTTTTTATTGATGAGATTCACACCATTATTGGTGCAGGTTCTGCCTCTGGTGGAACCATGGATGCATCAAACCTTATAAAGCCAAAACTGGCGGCCGGCGACCTGCGTTGTATTGGTTCTACCACCTTCCAGGAGTATAGAGGAATCTTTGAGAAGGATCACGCCTTGGCTCGTCGCTTTCAGAAGATTGATATTAATGAGCCGTCTGTTCCCGATACCGTCAAGATTCTGCAGGGGCTGAGAAGTCGTTTTGAGGACCACCATGCAGTCAAGTTTACCCGTCAGGCTTTGACTACAGCGGCAGAGCTTGCAGATCGTTATATCGGAGATCGTCATCTTCCAGATAAGGCTATCGATGTAATGGATGAGGCGGGTGCAAGAAATCAACTGCTGCCACCATCACGCCGTCGCAAGACAGTAGGGGGCAAGGAGGGTGAAGAGGGGGTAGCGAAAATTGCCAGGGTTCCATCCAGGAATGTATCAACCTCTGATAGAGAGCAGCTGAAAAAGCTTGAGCGCAATCTGAAGATGGTTGTCTTTGGTCAGGATGAGGCAATTGAGACTCTCAGTTCTGCAATAAAGCTTGCCCGCTCGGGGCTGGGAAATGATGAGAGACCAGTGGGCTCCTTCCTTTTTGTGGGGCCTACTGGCGTTGGCAAGACAGAGGTTGCCCGCCAGCTTGGCATGCAGATGGGGGTTGAGCTAATTCGGTTTGATATGTCCGAGTATATGGAACGCCATACAGTATCTCGCTTGATTGGAGCACCCCCAGGTTATGTTGGGTACGATCAGGGTGGGCTGTTAACCGATGCAGTTAATAAAAACCCGTATGCAGTTCTGTTGCTGGATGAGATTGAGAAGGCACATCCGGATGTATTCAATCTGTTGCTACAGGTTATGGACCATGGTTCATTGACCGATTCCAACGGACGTCAGAGTGATTTCAGGAATGTGGTTCTGGTTATGACATCTAATGTTGGGGCTGAAAAGATGAACCGTCCATCCATTGGTTTCACTAATCAGGACCACTCTAGTGATGGCCTGGCCGAGGTGAAGAGAACATTTACCCCGGAATTCAGGAATAGATTGGATTCTGTGATTCAGTTCCATGTGCTTGATATGCCCAGCATCGCAAATATTGTGGACAAGTTTATTGCCGAATTGGAGATCCAACTGGACCAGAAACATGTTCAGCTGACGGTTGATGATGAGGCCAAAACCTGGCTGGCAGAGAAGGGTTATGACGCTGATATGGGTGCCCGTCCCATGGCCAGACTGATCCGCGAAGAGGTTCGCAAACCGATGGCAGAAGAGCTTTTGTTTGGTGAACTAAAGAGTGGAGGAGAGGTTGCGGTATCGGTTAAGAGCGGGAAGCTTAATTTTGTCTATCACAAGATAGAGAAGCCGCTCAAAGGCAAGAGATCTGCCAGAGATAAACTTTCGGTTTAGCGTGCGCGGAAGGTGATCCGACCCTTGGATAGATCGTAGGGAGTCAGCGCAACAGTAACCTTGTCACCCTTGAGGATACGGATGTAATGCTTGCGCATCTTGCCGGAGATGTGGGCAATGACCTCATGTCCATTTTCCAGCTCTACCTTGAAAGTTGTGTTGGGAAGATTCTCAACAACTGTGCCTTCCATCTCAATATGTTCTTCTTTAGCCATGTCTCTCTACAATATTCCATTAAGGAAGCTCTGATTAAGTCACTTCGTTACCCAATCAGCTCTCCATCGCAAATTATCCTATGGGGGACGGGTTAGATCCATTCCACCAAATCCCCATCCCATTAAGCGTGTTCGTGTTCAGAGGTTCCTTGATTAAGCTGTGGGATTATACATTAATCATCAGTCAGTGTGGAGACAGTGCTCTGCAAGAAGTTCCTGGTACTCTGTGCGAGGGATTTCACGGGCCCCCATCTGCTGCAGGTGTGGGGTCATCATCTGGATATCAATCAGCTCTATCTCGATTTCATCTGCAAAATCCTCTAGCAGAGAGACCAGAGCTATTTTTGAGGCATCATTTGCCCTGCTGAACATTGATTCACCACAGAATAGTTTTCCTGCAAGAACACCATAGAGCCCCCCAACAAGGGTGTTGTCTCTATCCCAGCACTCTACAGAGTGGGCATGCCCCAGCTCATGAAGACGGATATACGCCTCAGCCATCTCACTGGTAATCCAGGTTCCGCTGTCACTGCTTCGTGGTGCGGCACAGTTATGGATGACAGCGGCAAAATTCTGATCAAGAGTGATACGGAAAGGCTGTTGGCGAATCCGTCTCTTCAGGCTACGAGAGATATGGAGTTCACTGGGGAAGAGAACAGCACGCGGGGCAGGGGACCACCATAGAATAGGTTCGCCCTCACTGTACCAGGGGAATATTCCGCTTCGGTACGCAGTCAGAAGTCTCTCAGGTGTTAGATCTCCACCAATGGCCAGCAGGCCATTTGGTTCTTGCTGCGCCAGATGGATTGGTGGGAATGGGGATCCAGGGTTGTCACCAAGCCGGAATGGCCCCATGGTTTTCTATTCCGTATCGACGCTGTCAATATTGTCAAGGTAGTGCTCGGCATCAAGAGCAGCCATGCAACCACTGCCGGCAGAGGTAACTGCCTGACGATAGACGGGATCGGCACAGTCACCTGCAGCAAACACTCCCAATACATTGGTTCCAGTAGCGTAATGGCGCTCACTGTTGCGTACCTTGATGTAGCCGTGCTCCATATCTAGCTGGTTTTCAAACATTCCGGTGTTTGGTTTGTGGCCAATTGCAATAAAGACACCGCTGAGGTCGATATCCCTGGTGCTGTCATCCTGAGTGCTACGGATGCGTACGCCGGTCACACCACTGTCATCACCCAAAACCTCATCAAGTTGGGAGTTCCACTCGATGGTTATATTTCCGTTTTTTGACATCTCGATAATGCGATCAGAGAGAATCTTCTCCGAGCTAAAGCTGTCACGACGATGGATAACCGTAACGTGCTCTGCGATATTTGATAGATATATCGCCTCCTCCACAGCAGAGTTACCACCACCTACTACGGCAACTTTCTGTCCCTTGTAGAAGAAGCCGTCACAGGTTGCACAGCCGGATACGCCACGCCCCATAAATTTTTGCTCGGACTCAAGTCCAAGATACATTGCAGATGCACCCGTTGAAATAATCAGTGCATCACAACTGTACTCTCCCATATCACCCTTGAGCTGAAATGGGCGCACGTTCAGGTCAACACTCTGAATCATGTCAAAGATGATCTCGGTTTCAAACCGTTCTGCCTGTTTCAGCATGCGGTCCATAAGCTCTGGCCCCTCTACACCCTCGGGTTCACCTGGCCAGTTATCAACCTCTGTAGTGGTAGTCAGTTGCCCACCTTGCTGCATGCCTGTTATCAAAGTTGGTTTCATGTTGGCACGGGCAGCGTAAATAGCTGAGGTATAACCAGCGGGGCCTGATCCAAGAATAAGAAGGGGGCAGTGTTTGACATCACTCATGATAAACTCCAGTTTGATGATTTCAGTGTTTTTTCGTGGAGGAGATTGTACATGAATGGCTCAATAATTGGGGTTCCACGTGAGGCCAGAGCCTATGAGGGAAGAGTTGCCTTGACTCCAGATGCGGTCTCTCTATTGGTTGGACAGGGTAATAGGGTGGTTGTCGAGAAGGGGGCAGGAGAGCTTTGCGGGTTTCCGGATGATCTCTACATAATGTCGGGGGGTGAGATTGCACCAGATGCTCCTTCACTGTATGGGGTATCCAGGCTGATTGTTAAGGTAAAAGAGCCCCAGCCAGGGGAGTTGGCGTTTCTGAGAGATGATCATATTCTCTTCTGTTTTCTTCACCTGGCGGCAGATCATGATCTGATGGATGCGTTGTGCGAGATAGGTCTGACTGCGATTGCCTTTGAGACAGTAGAGGTTGATGGGAGGCTTCCCCTGCTTGCCCCAATGAGCAAGATTGCGGGAAAGATTGCAGTACAGATTGGTGCCCGTCTGCTTCATCAGCCGGAGGGTGGGAAAGGTGTTCTTCTGGGGGGCGTAGGTGAGATTGATTCTGGGCATGTGGTTGTTATTGGAGGTGGAGTGGCTGGCTCTGCTGCTATCCAGGTGGCTTCTGCACTAGGTGCCAGGGTTACTGTGCTTGAACATAGTGAAGAGAACATCAGTAGAGTAAATGCGTTGGGATCGAATGTTAACGGGATGTTTTCCACACCTGAAAATATTGAAGAGATGGTGGCTTCTGCAGATCTGTTGATTGGGGCTGTTTTGGTCAAAGGAGACCGTACTCCCAAGCTGGTGTCAGCAGAGATGATTCGGCAGATGGAGGCAGGGGGTGTGGTTATCGATATCTCTGTAGATCAGGGCGGATGTATTGAAACCACCCGCCCAACCAACTATGACAATCCAACCCATCTGGTGGGTAACGTAATCCACTTTGGAGTAACCAATATGCCAGGTGCAGTTCCACGGACATCATCGCAGGCACTCTCTGCCGTAATTCTGCCTTGGGTTACCAGATTGGCTAGGCCAGACTGGAGAACCAACCATGCACTTGTGAATGGAATTAATGTTGATGGAGGAGAAGTAGTCTATGCTACTCTGCGTAGCAAATAGAGCAAAACCGAGAGACGAAAAGCCACGCCCATCATACTGTTAGTGTGTGCCTGGCTGCCTCTGATTGTTACACTCAACGGATGTGGGCGGGACCTGTTATTAGCCTAGAACAAGATGATGATGTGTCAAGAAAATAACAGGTTTTCTTTTCAAATCCGTTAAAATAATGCACTTTAATACCATTACAGTTTTGCAAGGATTGTCCAGTTGGCAACAACCAGAAGAAGAGTAAGGAAGCGAGGTGGTTCTGTAGCCAGCACTACACACGTCAGCAGGGGGTTGCGTGAGGGAGCTCTGTTTCTGAGTCTTGCCATCACCCTCTATCTACTGGTATCACTTTTTACATACAGCATGAATGATCCAGCATGGACCTACAGTGCACCTGTCTCTCAATACGATAATGCAGGGGGAGTTGTAGGGGCCTGGTTCTCTGATGTTCTCTTTACAATTCTTGGGGTGATGGCATGGATAATCCCGCCAATTGTGGGGTGGCTGGGATGGTTGCTTTTTGTTGATCGCGCCCGTCTTCTTCGTTACCAGCCGCAACTGTTGGCAATCAGAATAGGTGGTTTTTTAATGACTCTTTTCGGTGGGGCCGGCATATCAAACCTGCACTTTCACCGTTTTGATGCCAGTTTTCCTGCACAGACCGGTGGGGTTGTTGGAGATCTGGTTGGTGGTGGGTTTGAGTCAATCATGGGCCCATTTGGCAGCACGGTATTTCTGCTGGCCATGTTCCTTGCAGGCGTCTCTATTTTTACCCACCTCTCATGGTTTGCCCTTATGGATCGAGTTGGAGGTTTTGTTCTCGAGGCCATTATGTTGCTACGCGCTATTCCAGGAAAGGTAGATGACTGGAAGGCGGCTAAAATTGCGAAAGAGAGTCGTGGCCAGGAGGTTAAAAGAGAGCGCAAAAAATCACGCAAGAAAAAACCAAAAATTGAGCCCAAGCTTGGATCAATAGAGATGAGTGAGCGGGCACTCAAGGAGACACAGAGAACACTATTTGAAGAGTTACCGGCAAACTTTGTAACATCAGGCTCCTCATCTCCACCACCGCTCTCGCTATTGAGCAAGGCAGAACATCAGCAATCCGGTTTCTCTACCGAGATGTTGGAGGTTCTCTCCCGTCAGGTAGAGCTCAAGCTGAAGGACTTTGGAGTAGAGGTTGAGGTGGTTGCAGTTCAGCCAGGCCCAGTGATTACCAGATTTGAGCTGATGCCTGCTCCAGGATTGAAAGCAAGCAAGATTACAAGGCTGTCAAATGATCTGGCACGCTCCCTCAGCCTGCAGAGTGTGCGGGTGGTTGAGGTGATTCCTGGCAAGCCAACTATCGGCCTAGAGATCCCCAATGAGGTGAGAGAGACGGTGTTCCTCTCCGAGATTCTCTCCTCACAGCAGTATGAGCACTCCAAAGGGGCGCTTACCCTGGCTCTTGGCAAGGATATCGGTGGCCAGCCACAGGTTGCTGATCTGACCAAAATGCCACATCTGTTGGTTGCAGGTACAACTGGCTCAGGCAAGTCGGTAAGCGTAAATACCATGGTGCTCAGTCTGCTCTACAAATATACACCAGAACATGTACGGATCATCATGATAGATCCCAAGATGTTGGAGCTCTCTGTATATGAGGGGATACCACATCTTCTGGCGCCCGTTGTAACTGACATGAATGAGGCGGCCAGTGCGTTGCGCTGGTGTGTTGCAGAGATGGAGCGCCGTTATAAACTAATGTCTGCCCTCGGGGTGCGGAGCCTTACCGGATATAACAAGAAGGTCAATGATGCGATTGAGTCTGGTGCACCACTGGCTGATCCTCTTTATGAGGCTACCGATGGAGAGCCGCCACGTACTCTGGAGCACCTTCCATACATTGTGGTTATTGTCGATGAGTTTGCAGATTTGATGATGACCGTTGGCAAGAAAGTAGAGGACCTGATTGTGCGAATTGCCCAGAAGGCACGTGCGGCAGGTCTCCATCTTGTGCTGGCTACCCAGCGCCCATCGGTTGATGTGATTACTGGGCTGATTAAATCAAACATCCCCACCAGAATTGCCTTTCAGGTTTCATCAAAGATGGATTCACGGGTAATTCTCGATCAGATGGGTGCAGAGCATCTGTTGGGGCGTGGAGATATGCTCTATCTTCCATCTGGGGCAGGTCTGCCGATTCGTGTCCACTGCGCATTTGTGGATGATGATGAGGTCCATCGTGTGGTGGATAATCTTAAACAGAGTGGTGAGCCGCAATATGTTGAGGAGGTTTTGACCACCCACGAGGCTAGTGAGAGTAGCGGCAACGGTGCAGGATTGGATGATGCAGAAGATGATCCGCTATACGATGATGCGGTGCGGATTGTAACCGAGACACGCAAGGCATCGGTCTCTGGGGTACAGCGCAGGTTGCGGGTTGGATATAATCGTGCATCCAGATTGGTTGAGGCCATGGAAGCGTCCGGGGTGGTTGGTCCAATTGGATCAAATGGTCAGCGTGAGGTGTTGGCACCTCCACCAGTAGAGATTGACTGAGTTGCGTATACTGTTTGGCCTAATGGTAGCGCTTACCCCGATTGTTGCCTGGTCAGCGGATACCCTGAGCTCTCGTATTGAGAGTTATTTCTCGGAGATGGAGAGTCTGCGAGGAGGGTTTCACCAGCAGGTGAGAGATGGTTCAGGGCGTTTGATAGAGGATAGTTACGGTACCCTGTTGATACAGCGCCCAGGAAAATTCCGTTGGCAGACATCGGTTCCATTTGTACAGGAGATTGTTGGGGATGGTTCCAGAATCTGGCTGCATGATCCCGATCTGGAACAGGTTACTGTTCGCAAACAGCAGGGATCACTTGCCAATACCCCCGCCGCACTACTTACAGGCGAAGGTTCCCTGAAAGATCAGTTTGCAATCCACCCTATCGGAAAGAAGCAATATTATGAGTGGGCTGAGCTCGTCTCTATTCATGGGAGCGGAGGGTTTGAACAGCTTCTGGTGGCAATGGATGATGAACAGCTAAGAGTCATAGAGGTAGAGGATAGCCTGGGTCAACGAACCAGAATTGATCTGCAGGATATGCTCTATAACCCATCTCTTGAAGAGAGCAACTTTCTGTTTGTTCCTCCAGCAGGGACAGATGTAGTAGGAGATTTTCCGTAGCTAACAAGACCAATGAGTATGCTTAGGTGACAGCGCCACTTGCAGAACGGATGAGGCCGGCCTCTCTGGCCAACTTTATGGGGCAGGAGCACCTGCTGGGAGAGGGTAAGCCACTTCGTAACTCTATAGAGAGCGGAAACCTCCACTCCATGCTCTTCTGGGGGCCTCCCGGAACCGGTAAAACCACATTGGCACGGTTGATTGCCAACCACTCAAATGCAAATTTTCTTGCCATCTCTGCAGTACTCTCCGGGGTCAAGGAGATTCGTGCAGCCATAGAGCAGGCCAAGCAGGCGCAGAAACTTGGTCAGAGTACGCTGCTCTTTGTTGACGAGGTCCACAGATTCAACAAGAGCCAGCAGGATGCATTTCTTCCTCATGTAGAGGACGGCACCTTTACCTTTGTTGGTGCAACCACAGAAAATCCATCATTTGAGCTAAATAACGCACTACTTTCTCGTGCCCGTCTCTACAAGCTGAAACCACTTGATAAGAGGGCGTTGAGTGAAATTATTAGACATGCGGTCAGCTCGATAGAGTCAGATTTGGGAGAGGGTGATATTGCTATATCGGAAGATGGGATAGAGCAGATCACCACTGCAGCAGATGGTGATGCCCGTCGTGCCCTCAATATACTGGAAATTGTTGCAGAGCTTGCGGAGTCTGAGGAGGAACGAAAGGTGCTCTCTGACCAGAGTATAGCCGCGGTAATTGCAGATGGAGGGCGTCGCTTTGACAAGGGCGGTGATCTCTTCTATGAGCAGATCTCAGCACTCCACAAGTCAGTTCGTGGCTCCAACCCAGATGCATCACTCTACTGGTTTGCTCGCATGGTTGATGGCGGAGTCGATCCGCTCTATGTGGCACGCAGGGTTGTACGGATGGCGAGTGAGGATATAGGTAATGCAGACCCGCGCGCACTACAGATAGCGGTGAGTGCCTGGGAAACCTATGAGCGTCTGGGAAGCCCTGAGGGTGAGTTGGCCATTGCTCAGGCCATTACATACCTTGCGATCGCACCAAAAAGCAACGCGGTCTACAATGCATGGAATAGTGTATTGGCCGATATAAGAGCAGGCGGATCAGCTGAGGTTCCGGTTCATCTGCGCAATGCACCAACCAGGGTAATGAAGGAGCTGGGATATGGTCATGCCTATCGTTATGCCCATGATGAGCCGGATGGATATGCTGCTGGTGAGACCTACTTCCCGGATGAGATGGGAGAGCAGAGCTACTACCATCCGGTGGAGCGGGGGATGGAGATCAAGATCAAGGAGCGTATGGAGTATCTGCGTCAACTAGATCGGAGGAGCAGGGAGAGATAACCTCTTTTCTCCTGAATCCATCTGCTGCCATGGAACGTATATTATCCAGAGATAGAGTTTCAGGAGAGTGGTGATGAGAGTTAACAAGTTGGTTCTGTTGGTGCCGGTGCTGTCAGTTTTGTTGACGGGTTGTTCCAACGCCCAGGAGGAGTCAAAAAACGGCTTTGACCTGACCAACAGTGAGATAGCAATCGAAAAGATTCATGGAGGAGGTCCCGCACGTGATGGTATCCCATCGATAGATAACCCACGTTTTTTAACCATCGACCAGGCAAAAGAGGAGCTCTCCGATGAGGATCCAATCCTGGGTGTTGAGATTGATGGAGTGAGTCGCGCCTACCCCATTGCCATTTTGAACTGGCATGAGATCGTCAATGATGAGACCAACGGGAACCCCTTTGTGGTGACCTACTGCCCACTCTGTGGTTCTGGTGTGGTCTTCTCTTCAGGCAGCACCAAAAAAGGTGGGGGAAAGCAACGGTTGTTTGGGGTCTCTGGATTGCTCTATAACAGTGATGTTCTACTCTATGATCGAGAGACCGAGTCGCTATGGTCGCAACTATTGGGCCGGGCAATAAGTGGAAAACTAAAGGGGGAGCGTCTGCAACTGCTGCCGGCAACCCACACCAGCTGGAAGGTATGGAAGAGGGATTATCCCACAACAACTGTGCTATCAAGACGTACCGGTTATTTTCGCGATTATGATCGCGACCCCTATAGCGGTTACGTGAATAGTGAAGGCATCTACTTCCCTGTAGAGAGCCTTAACCCTCTCTACCATCCAAAAGAGCGTGTTCTGGGGATTGAGATAGATGGGAAGTTCAAGGGATACCCATACTCTGAGCTATCACAGGCCAAGTCCCTTGTTGTTGATCGATTCAATGGTGTAGAGGTGAAGCTTCACTTTGATCAAGAGAGTAACAGTGCATGGGCTACAGACCTCAAAGGCAATAAGCTGCCATCCGTCTCATCATTCTGGTTTGCCTGGATGGCTTTCCATCCGGAGAGTGAGGTGTATCATGCAGATGAATAACAAAGCAGTGCTTGCCGTCATGTTTCTCATCGCAGTAGCAGCAGGGGTCAGTGCTTTTACAAACAATGGAGATAGCAGGTTGGACAGTGTGAACCGTAATGCATCAGAGAGAGCAATATTTGCTGGCGGCTGTTTCTGGTGTATGGAAGCCCCATTTGAGAAACTGGACGGGGTGGTGCAGGTAGTATCTGGATATACGGGGGGATATGAGGTAGATCCAACCTATGGACAGGTCTCTGCAGGTGAGACCAATCATCTGGAGGCGATAGAGATCATCTATGATCCTGATGTTATTCAATATGATGTCCTGCTGGATACCTACTGGAGGCAGATTGACCCCACAGATGGGGGCGGCTCATTCGTGGATCGTGGTGATCAGTATCGTTCAGCAATCTTCTATCTGAGTCCAGAACAGAAAATTCAGGCCCTGGAGTCGAGAGCAGAGCTGGATCGATCGGGACGTTACCAGAAACCCATTGTGACGGAGATTCTTGAGGCTAAAACCTTCTATCCGGCAGAGGAGTACCACCAGGATTACTCCAAGAACAACCCTCTGCGTTACAGCTACTACCGCCATGGTTCAGGGCGTGATCAGTATCTTGACAAGGTCTGGGGCGGTAACCGCAAGAGTGTAGCAGCTACCGGAGAGAGTATTTCCTCAAAAGAGGAGTTGAGGAAGAAGCTGACCCCGCTCCAGTACAGGGTGACCCAAGAGGATGGGACAGAACGAGCCTTCGATAATGAGTATTGGGATAACAAGGATGAGGGGATCTATGTCGATATTGTATCCGGTGAGCCACTCTTCAGTTCGGTTGACAAGTACGACTCCGGAACCGGATGGCCGAGCTTTATCCGTCCAATTGACGATGGCGTTGTAGTGGAGAGAGAGGATAGAAAATTCTTTTCGACTCGTACAGAAATTAGAAGTAAAAAAGCAGACTCCCATCTAGGCCATGTTTTTCCGGATGGACCAGCCCCGACTGGACTGCGTTACTGTATGAATTCGGCAGCCATGCGCTTTGTCCCCAGTGATCGGTTGGTGGATGAGGGGTACGGGCAGTATCTGAATATTTTTCCTGCTCTGCCTCCAGGCTGATGCCATGATCAGAGTGAGTTGCGTTGCCTAAATTTGATTAAGTTATAATCAGCTTCAGGTTACTAGCGGCTTTTGTGAGGATGTGGTTTGGCTACTACAGATAACAGCGGGTTTGATGATTTGCTCTCCAGGACTGCTCTGGGGGATCGCCGCGCCTTTGAAGAGCTTTATAAGGCAACTTCTTCGAAACTATT
>JACKQG010003850.1_pt1 | contig 17975 bp, 15 predicted proteins | sample 8237621 | NCBI WGS metagenome assembly JACKQG01 (sample SAMN15677084, study PRJNA649215) | marine metagenome | biome: marine; feature: Black Sea; material: saline water; isolation source: suspended particulate matter (SPM) from the Black Sea western gyre | collected 2013-06-09/2013-06-10 | depth...
CAGCGAACCGAAAAGCCAGCTAGCAAATGACAATCGAAGATGGACGGACGACTAGGGCCGCTGGACTCGCTCGGTATGCCGAATGTCCGATACTGAGCCGTAGGTAATACGGCACTTGACGATGCGCCGATTGACCTCTTTTCAGGTATTCCGCTTTCATCCCAAAGGATGGTCCATAGATACTTCCCGCGAACTCGATGGATTGGACACGAGAATCCAAGAATTTGCCACCAGTGGAAGCGACAGTGACCTGAGTTTGCGATAATCGCCTTCATGTCGGCCTGATTCGGAACTCAGGCCTCATCCAGATCGGAAACCCCAACCCGATGGAGAGAACGGTGGTCGAAACCGTCTTCAGGATCAAGCAACATCAGAACGGGCTGCTATGGGCGACTCTGAAGCCAACTCTTCTCGTCGCATTGTTGCCGTTCGCTGGTTCCTTCGTGAAAACGCTGCCTGCCGCCGATGCCCGTAAGGCGCCGAACTTCGTTATCGTCAATTGCGACAACCTGGGTTATGGCGACATCGGGTGTTTCGGGTCGAAGAAACACCGCACGCCGCACATCGATCGGATGGCGGCCGAGGGGATGCGGCTGACTTCGTTCTATTCAACCAGTGCTGTCTGCACACCGTCGCGGGCCGCATTGATGACCGGCTGCTATCCGCGCCGCGTCAACATGCACGTGGGCGACAACAATGGGATTGTGCTGTTCCCCGTGAGCCGAAAGGGTCTTCACACGGATGAAGTGACCATTGCGGAAGTGTTGAAAACCCGTGGCTACGCGACCATCTGTATCGGAAAGTGGCACCTGGGCGACCAGGCGGAGTTCCTTCCCACGCGGCAGGGATTCGACGAATACTTCGGCATTCCGTACAGCGACAACATGGTCGGCGACAAACGACCGGGATGGCCGCCCTTGCCGTTGATGAGGAACGAAAAGGTCGTCGACGCACCCACCGATCGAAACACGCTCACAATGCGGTACACGCAAGAGGCAATCGGCTTCATCGAGAGGAACAAGGGCCGTCCGTTCTTCCTCTATCTACCACACGCGATGCCGGGCAGCGACATCGCACCGTTTGCCAGCAAGGCGTTTCGAGGCAAGTCGGCCAACGGCCTCTATGGCGACTCGGTGGAAGAGATCGACTGGTCCACGGGCGAGATTCTCCGGGCGCTGGAGCGACTTGATCTTGACACGCGGACATTGGTGATCTGGACCTCGGACAACGGGGCATACCTGAATCGGGGCGGAAGCAATGCGCCACTGCGTGGCGGCCTGCACGACACCACCGAAGGCGGCTTTCGCATGCCTTGCATCGCGTGGTGGCCGGGACAGATCCCGGAAGGCACGAGCAGCGACGAGGTCACCACGATGATGGACCTGCTTCCCACCTTCGCGCGCCTTGCCGGTGCGGAACTCGCCACGGCTCGCGTGATCGACGGCAAAGACATCTGGTCGATCCTCTCTGCGCAGGAGGAAGCGAAGTCGCCGCACGAGGCGTTCTATTACTACTACATGACCCAGTTGCACGCTGTGCGTGCCGGCAAGTGGAAGCTGCATCTTCCGCTGGAAAAGAAGCTCGTTCGACCGGGGCGGCGGAGACCTGGCGAACGAGCGCTGTACGACTTGGACAAGGATATCGGCGAGAAGAACAACGTCGCCGCTGACCATCCGGACGTCGTCGAGCGACTCACAGCACTCGCTGAAAAAGCACGCCGTGAACTGGGCGATGACCGACGCCAGGGAATCGGCCAAAGGCCGGCGGCATTTGTCGAGAAACCGACAGCTCGAAAACTGACGACCCAAAGTGGAGGATCAGGGTGAAGATCGATTTAGGCGCTGAATTAATCCGTGCCGTAAACTCTCAGTCTCTGCAGAAGCAAGGGCCTGTGGTGGTCGTTTCTTGTTTCAAGCTTGATGAATCTCGCCTTTCGGCCTGGCACGTCGATGCCCGCGTGGAAATGCGTCAACGGGAACTGCCAGGTCTCCTCCAGGGCGACGGCGCGCCATACCTGTTCCCATGTCTTGCCGTCCGATGACAGCGAGACGATCAGGCCGGCGCTGGTGCCCTCGTTGGGCCGATTCACGACTTCAATCAAGTTGATGGTCCTTCTTGTAAGGACCGGCCATGATGTCGTAATCGGTCAGCTTGGAATCGAACTGCGAGAAGCCGTCATGATGCTTGGTAATCAGCACCATGTACTTCATGCCGAACGCCTTGGCGAACGTCACCCACTGGTCGGCATTGTATTTCGTCGGATTGAATTGCTTGTAGTAGTTGTCATAGACCGGATCTTCCGTACGCGGGCCGTGCATGTTGATAGAACCGTCAATCTTGTGGTAAAGAAGTGATGGAGCATTGTGTTTACCTCTGAGAATGGCGATGAAGGATCGTTTTCAGGGGGCCGGTTCGGCTTCTTCGACTAGCTGTCCTTCTGATCTGCCAACGCCTTCAACGCCTTACGTGGATTCTGATAGCTGATCGCCGACATAGGGGTATCGTTAAGCATAAAGCCTAGATCATATGGCGACAGATCGCCTGCGGTCAGATAGTACTCTGCCTGTTGAATCATGTCATTCATCGACCCGATGACGGACCGGTTTAGCGGTTTTGAGAACTGGATGCTGCCGCTGGCAGGTGCGATGAACCGCTGGTAGACAAACGCCTGTCCGTCATCTTCCATGAATTCACGGATCGTGCTCAGCACCCGTTCGATGAATCGGCTGTCACCGGTGATCCCCTTCCCAAACATCACCACGGAATAGAGGGCCTGCGTGTTGGTGACAATGATGTACTGCGTGCGGTCTGCCGTGAACAGATGGGACGACCAGTCGGCGTAAGGGTTGTCATCCAGAGGCAGCGTCTTGGCATTCCCGGCCTTGAGTTTCTTGGCGAGTTTCTGGGAAAGGCGGAAGATCATCGCATTGCCGATGGGGGGTCTCGTGGTCCAATATCTGAGAGCATACACGTTCACAGTCACGTTGTCACATCTTGCCCCTTGACCAATCGAATAAGTGCTTCTTTCGCCTTGCGTGACATTGCCTTGATCGCAAGCTCTCGCTTCAATGCCAAACTCTGATTTGGCTGCTCTTCCTGATATTCGAGAGTGACCGGCAATCGGCTGCGTGTGTAGCGTGAAGCGGTGCCTGCGTTGTGTTGTTCGAGTCGCCGGTCAACGTCCTTGGCGATGCCGGTGTAAAGGGAGCCGTCGGCGCACCGAACAATGTAGACAAACCACCGTTCGGCCAATTGCTTCTTCAGCTTCAGCACGGCGACTTCTTTGGCCTTGGCTTCAACTTCGATGGTCAAAGCCAAGTCTTTCCAGCATTCTGGAAAGTCAGCTACGTTGATGAAGTCGTGATGGCGTCTTGGCCTCGGGCCTTTCCAGCCATCAATCGGACTGGAAATGTGAAACAAAGGTTCCCGGTCCCATGTGGCGATGGCCTGTTTCGTCGCCTCTTCTTCCGAAAGTCCATCCTGATTGCAGCGATGGTGATGTACGTCATAGACCAACGGAATGCCCTCAGCACGACACAATGGCAGGAGGTCGGCGGGGGTGTAGGTTCGGTCGTCGTTTTCTACGGTCAGGCGAGATCGAACCCGGCGTGATAACCGTTTCAGATTCCGAGCAAAACGGGCAAGTGCCTTCTGCTTGTCGCCGTAAGCACCGCCGCCGTGGACATTCAACACATCCGCCCCAACCCACTCGGCTACGTCGCGCTGGTACTCCAATTCTTCGATGGATTTTTCAACCACGTCGGAGCGGGGAGAGTTGAGCACAACGAATTGATCGGGATGAAAACAGGTCCGCAGATTGTGCCTCTTGGCGAATCGCCTACATTTCTTGAAACGACGGACGATCTCATCGCCTTTGGGTAGTTCGTCAACGGCATAACCGCACTCAGGATGTGTCTTGAGTGGAAGAATCTGGCTGTTGATCCGAAAGCAGCCGATCCCGTTGTAGGCGCAGAACTGAAGGGAAGCCAGTAGTGTCTCGGCGTTGGTCATACAGAGGCTAGACAACCTCAACAGGCCATCAGCCCGCTTCATGCGAGCTATGGCCGTAGCCGTCGTCGTGCGAAACTTGATGGGCTGATCTCTGAAAATGCAGCACAGGCCAAGGCGAATCATGCTTTCCAGTTCATCCAAGTAATACTCAGTTGCAGGACTGTCGCAATTGACACCCACACGAAGTGCGGAACAAGGACTATGCCTCGGGCGATCCCGTGCAGAATCTCGGCGCAGATCAGGATGCCCCAGACGATGAAAGCTCTGGCAACGATTCCTGAGAGCGTCCTTCCCTTTCTGGCAACGGTCCCGCAATCAGAACCGTTGTTGCCATCTGCATCTGAATCATCCCGCATCGCCGTCCTCCAACAGCCACTCCCTCGCCCGTTCGACCAGCAACAGGTCACGGGTGCATTGCCGAATGTCATCCTTCCGCATTTCCTCGACTTCCTCGGAGTCGAATTCGATTTCCTCTTCGCCCAGCATGGAATGTTGCCTCGGCTCGAACAGGCTTGGATCAAACGGCTCCGTCTCCCGAGCCGTTTCCAGATATTGGGCCAACTGCCACCGCTCGAAGATTTCCTTGATCTTGGCGACAAATGCTGGGATCTCGGCCCGGAAATCGGTATCGGTCTCAGCCGCTTCGAGGAAGTTCAGGAACTTCTCGCCGACGAGGTATTCGAGGGCCTTCTGCACCCCGAATTCGTCTTCGATGCCCTGAGCGGCCTCGCATTGCTCGGTCCAGATCTTGTGTGGTTCTGTCATTGGCTGTCGGCCTTCTTTGTTTTCGTGGAATACCACGTTCTCAATGCGTAGTCGTCGTCGCCTACTTTCACAGACCTTGACCGCTCGCCAAAGTCGGCGATGTCTCCATTCAGTGCTGGCGGCGAAGAAAAGGGCCATGAGCATCCTGCCTCGATTTGGTGCGGTTGGCAAGCATGGCAGCATCGCCGTGGTCGAACGCTTTCATAGAACACTCAAGGAAATCTTGCGGCAGATCACTCTGCCCGAGAACCAAGCTGCATTCGAGCGGGAGGTTCGCCTAGCCATCGACTGGTACAACGAGCATCGTCCCCACGACACGCTAGGCGGCAAGACGCCGAATGAAGTGTACTTCTCGCGCCAGCCAGCCAACGAACTGCCACGATTCGAACTTGTAGACTCCCGGAGCTATCGCAATCACATGCCGGTCCGACCTATTCGGTTTTCTGCGATTCGCGATTCGCTAAGAGACGGTTCCAGATTTCGCATACTCGTGTCTTGTGCGGGTCTTCGCTGTCCCGGTACGACTGGATGGTCTTTTCCAGCCCTTCACAGAGTTTGGCGGCGGTGCTGAAGTAGGATTTGTCCGCTGCGTATTGCGAAGCGGCCGGCAGCCGCGCCAGTTTGCCTTGGGCCAGTCGCTCCAGACGCTCGTAGGCCGTGGCGGCGTACTCGACGGCCAGCCGCGCGTGGGCGGCTTCGTAGCTCTCGCCCAAACCGGCTGCGACCAGCTCTTGGTGGAAATCGGCCAGGGTCATCGCGCGGGCATTGATGGAAGCGAGTTGGATGGGTGTTTCCTGGTGCGCCGAGGCGACTCGTTTGCCGTCCACGAAGAGTGCCAGCCCACCGTGGCTATCGGCCGTGGCCGCCACGTGTACCCATTGGCCGGGGGCCAGTTTAGCGTCGTAGCTCAGTGTGCCACGTTCGACGATCAGTCGCAGTGAATTGCCCGGACAGGTGTCCAGCAGGTAGCCGTTGCTGGTGCCGACCCCACTTTTGTCGATGATTCGCGCGCCCATGGCCGCCTGAGTTTGGGGGCAGATCCAGGCGGCCAGTGTGCAGGCATTTCTCAGATTCAGCTTGGGATCGTTCTGGACCTCGACGTAACCTTCGCCCGATAGCAGAGCGGCGCGGCCTTCGGGTGTATCGACCAGCTCCAATTTTCCAACGACCTTCGCGGAGAGCTCTTGGCCGACGGCGTTGGGCAAAGAGTTGTTCTTTTGGACATCGAGTCTCCAGTCGCCTACGAGTGCCGGATCTCTGTCCAACGCTTGAGTCTCTTTCCGGGCCAGGCGAGCGATCTCATCATCCGAGAGCGCCCTACTGAAGACCCGGGCCCGAGCGATATGGCCCATGAAGCAGCTTTGCCCGTTGCTGTCGGCGCCGATTCGAAGCGGCAGATCGTTGGCGGCAATAACGGGGAACTGCTCGATCGTCCACGGTGCGTCCTCTAACGTCGGTACGGCTGGAAGCTGCGGCGACGGTTTGCGCGGGACAAATGGCATGGGCTTGGCCGCGCCCAGGAGGATCTGTATCACGGCCTCGTCCGGCGTTTTGTCGTACGGCAGCGTAACGGACTGGCCGTCGAACGACTCCCAGGGATTTCCGTTGACCAGGACCGAAGTAACAGGACCATTCCCGACCGTGGCCAGGTAAAGCTGCTTGCCGCCGAATCGGACGGGGAAATGCTGCTCCAGTCGCGCAATCGTCGGCGGGATGTGCGGAATCAGCGTCAAATCTTCCGCGCTGTAACGATACTCGAACAGACCGCGGACCATGGCCGCAGGCGGTCCGAAGCTGTCGTAGCACAAGTTGATCGGTTCGCGCGGTTGATAGACGGCCGCACCAAAATCAACCAGCGGGTTATCCATGCGGAACTCTTTGGTAAACTCCATCATCTGCCGCATCGACCGGCGCGCGTCGTCGTACTTGCCTAACCGGTAGTAGGCCATCACCATGCGGGCTTCGCAGGTGGACCAGTGCCCACCGTTGACCCAGGTGCCGAACTTCCACAGCCAACCGGTCGGCGGCCTGTACATGTCGTCCAGGCCCGGGCAATTGGTGATGATCAGATCGTGTGGTCGCAGCTCGGGAATCGAAACGATCCTCCGGTAGATCTTTTCCGACTGCGCATCGTCAGCCACGCGGAAACAGATGGCGTCGTGGTTCGAGACCGCTTCGAAATAGCCGTGCTTCTCAGCCCCATACACGCCGTGTCGCGTCCCGTCCGGATCGAGTGACTTGACGAAATAACCTTCGTCAGTCGTCAGCAGCGGCAGGCCCTGGCGGGCCAGGTCTCGGCGCTTGCTGTATCGCTGCACCTGGTCCTTGTGTCCGGCCAGCTTTTCCAGTTCGATCAAGCGGTCCAGCGCAGCAATGTAGGTGATCGAAAGCCCAGCCAGATAAGCCTTGCCGAAGGTCCCGTCCGGCTTCTTCCATCCTGCGTAGCTGGGTGCCAACAGGTTTCCAGCCGGCCCGGCCAAGAAGAGATTGTTCTCGGGGTCCCGCCGCGTTTCGATCCAATCGGCACAGCGTCGGAGTTTTGGCAGATCGCGGGCGATGGCTTGCTCGTTGCGACTGATCAGGAGCAACTCCGCCTGCATCAGCAGACCCGCGGCCGTAAACTCCATGCCCCAGTCGTGGATGGCCACGGCGCCGTCGCCTTGTTTGGGCACAACCCAGTCCGGGGCCGCCGCATCACAGAGTTGTCCGTCGGGGATCACCAGTTCGTGCCCGTCACGCGTCCAGGTCCGTTTGCCGTCGCCCATCTTGTCAAACCAGAGGTCGTGGGCGTTATTCAAGAAGGTGATCAGCGGCTCCTGATAGAAAGGAAGCGCGCAGTAAGTCGGCCCGTAACTGTTTTGGATCCACCAAGCGCCCCATGTAGGCCCCTCGACAAAACCGTTCCACGCCGGAGTGTAAAGCATGGCCACGTTCTGAAACTCGGCGTCCGGCGCAAACATCCTCCGCGAAACGTCCAGCAATTGAAGGTACTCCGCGTCGCCTTCGCCCGAGTAGAACTCGCCCTCAAAGCCATCTGCGCCGAAGGCCGAGAGAACCCATGCCGCGTTGAGGATCAGAAACGACAATGCGATAACATGGCAAACATGACTGGGCAAATAGTGTTTTCTCATGGCGTCCTCCAATCAAAGGTCTTTGCCATACGTCGTTTTCTTGTAGCCTCGCCTCGTTTGAGCCGTGTAGACTCTGTTCAACAGTCTGGCAGGTGGTTCATCAAAGTCAACGGTTTCCGGCTCTTTGATCTTGCCAAGCAACGCCATCTGGATCTCGCGCGGGAATATCTCCGGCTGGCTCCCACAACATTTTGCCATCCGCAGCCGACCGGATCGTGACGACCTTCGCCTTGACGTGGGCGACCACCAGGACGCCGCCACCGGCGCAGTTCAGGTGGATCGCCGGGTCGGGCTTCAGTTGCTCAGGCCCGATCCGCCAGCGCTGGCGCCGGGTCTGCAAGTCGACGGCGAGAATCTGCTGCTGGGCGGGCGGGTTGCCCGACTGCAGCAGCATGAACACCACACCGTCGTCGGCCACGATTTCTTGGGCCGGCGAAGGCAGCGACCATTTCAGTTTGCCGTCTTCGGCGTCGTAGGCTTCGACAGCCCCCGTTGCGGTCTTGACCACCGAGTGGGCCGCATAATCCACGCCATGCCCTGCATCCTTGGCCACTTCTTTGCTCTCCCATTCCGACGACACCACCACGCCCTGCAGGACCAACAGCCGTTCCGTGGGAAACCGCACGGCGTACTCCACGACAACCTGGCCGGACTCCGCATCCAACGCGACCAGCCGGTCCTTCTTGTAGGCGTAAACTCGCCGGCCATCGGTAGCCAGGGGCGCGAGAATCTTGGACTAACCTAGGCTCGTAATGGTGGCCATTCTAACATTGCACGCCTCCGCAGTTCTATCGCGTGCGGATGTTTTCATTTCTATGGGAAGCTGTCGAAGATATACTCAGGCTCGCGAGGTTCCGATCCCGATAGATGCTTCGCGCCAGTAATCATCAGGAGATGCCTAATGTGGACTCGTAAGGCTACAACGGGTGCGGCGATCTTCTGCCGCGCCATCCTGGGCTCTGCCTGCTGTTCGTATTGCTTCGCTGAGGTATCGCCGGAGGCCAAGGAAACATCGATTCGACAAGTGCCGGCTCCACTGGCAAGCCCCGCGTTCTTTGTCGCTCCTGACGGGAAGGACACGAACGTCGGTAGTCAGCAATCGCCTTGGCGGACCATCCAGCATGCTGTCAAGCAGGCCGAGCCAGGCGTTACGGTCTACGTGCGCGCTGGCGTGTACGAAGAAGGAGTCAAGGTCGAGAAGAGCGGCACCCAAGACAAGCCCATCGTTCTGGCGAGCTTTCCGGGTGAGCGTTCGGTAATCGATGGCAGGTTCCGGACGCAGTACGGCCTACTCGTGACCGGCAGGCACATCACCGTTCGCGGGCTCGAGATCCGCAACTGCACGGGCCATCCCGGAAGGTACGGGGTCGGGGGGATGACCGTTTTCCCCGGCGCCAACAACTGCCTGATGGAGCGCAATATCGTCCACCACATCATTGGCGGCGAGCACGCCGCCATCGGAATCTCGTGCACCGGCGTGAAGGACGCCACCATACAGAACAACACTGTTTACTATGTCGCCGGACACACCGAGTCCATGGGCATGAAGATCGACCAATGCCAGAATGCGAACGTCCGGCGGAACCTCGTCTATTTCTGCGACAAAGAGGGCATCCGCCTCATACGCACAGAAACCAAAGAACGCGATCTTGTCGTAGGCAACATTGCCATCTTTAACCACTTCGGCATTGCACCGAACAACTGCTACAACGCACAGACGGTGCTGGTACGCAGCAACTTCTGTGGATGGAACTGGGCCCGAGGAATGCTCCCCAAGCATCACGAGAATCTTGTTCTTGAGCACAACACCCTGCACGGAAACGCCTGGTCCGCGCTAGGCATGTGGGGTGGACCGACAGGGAACAACCACTCCACCGTAGTGAAGAACAACCTCTTCAGCCACAGCAAGCTTATGGAATGGCGGCTCATGGACGCGGATCTCGACAGCGAGAGCGTGGACTACAACTTCTATCATTCCCTTCCTGGTCTGCTCGTCGCGCGTTTCAGTTGGGCCAACAGTGCAGCCTGTAGGAGCGTTGAGGATATCCGAGAAAAGACTGGCAAGGTAGGGACCGTGAACGGGCCTTACGAAGTCCACGGCAAGCAAGGGGATCCCGGTTTTGTCAACCCACAGAAGGGCGATTTCCGGCTTGGGCCAGATTCGCCGGCGCGCAAGGCAGCCGATGATGAGAAGGACATGGGGGCCGTCGAGACGGAGCTAACCGAGGTGGGCGCGAGCAGAGAATACGGGCTCAGCCGAATCCCGGATCTCGGATGGCTGAAGACCGCAGTAGAGGCCTTCTCCTCGGAGACAGACAAGGGTCGTGCAGGAAACGCAGTTGACGGGGCACGGGAGACCTACTGGGAGGCCGATCTCGAAGCCGACCCGAAGCCCGAGATCGTACTGCGCATGCCGGGTGGAGCGCTCCACGAACTCACCTATCTTATCCTCATCAAGGATGGCCGTCCGCCATGGGCCTTCTATCGGGCCTTCGAGGTCTATGTACGCGATGAGGCCAACACCTGGACGCGTGTACCAGAGCCGCCTGAGCATCCGTTCGCGGGCTACGGCGGCCTCTGCAACGGCCAGGTCTGGGCGCTGCCCAAGGGGACAACGGCGCGAGCCGTGAAGATTCGAATCCTCAGCGGCCACAAGGACATCGTGCGCATTCCAGAGATATGGATCTTTGGCAACGAACCATAGTGCTATGCCGAGCCCGGTGCATGAAAGTCGCTGGCATTGGACGGATCTTGATGTTGCGATACTCGATGGCTCCGCCGTAATCCTGAAGGCCGACCATCCGGCCTGGACACTGGGTCATCTGGCAATTGCCAGCAACTCCGTCGGCGTATTGACGGGCCTTGAGTCGACGCTGCCGGATGACTGGCAAGCGAAGTTCGGGCGGGGCTCGACGCCCGCTGCGGGCGCCTCGGCCTATCCAAAGGATAAAGGATAGGAAATTTGATTTTGAGCAACGGAGTTGAGCATACCAGGAGGAATCGGTGATTCAACGGGGCAAGCAGGCACAGGCGGCATGGCCGCCTGTGCCTGCTTGCCCCGGCCGGTGTTTGGAGATCTTTCTGCGAAGTTGCCGGCGTATCAGGCCGCAAACTACGGGTTGATCCCTCGGCTCGCGGGCTGCGTCTCCGTGCCGGCATTTGTCCGTGTTAACCAGAAATCAAAAGGTGGCCAGGAAGGTGTCCATGTCCACAAACATGAGTTCTCCCGCCCGTTCGGAAGATCCCGTCGGGCTGTCCGAAAAGCAGCCATCCAGGTCGTGGACCAAACCCTCCACGTCCGGTGGCGGCCTCGGTGCCGACCCTCGCCAAAGGCCGCCGACCATCGCTCCGCTCTGGTGCCCGCGCAGGATCTTCTCGATCACCTCGCCCTGAGGCGGGTCGATAAACGCAATAACCTTCATTTCGGAGCCACATCGAGGACACGATAACGGGTCCACTTCGTACACGCGCTTGATCAGCATGGCCCAGGTCTTCGTGCACCGCGTCGGTGCGGCACCGGAGGCGTCGTCTCCGCTGGATGGCTTGGCGGATGGTTCGGCCTGTTCCGCTGCCGCCTTCCCCGCGCATGCCTCGCGACTTGTTCGAATAGTAGCCATAATACCGGATCAGATGTGCGCCCTTGGGTGGAATGTGTTGGGTGAACTCGGCCAGGAAATCCAGCGGCGGGAGGATCTGGAAATTCCGCTTCGCCCCGTGGATCGGGAAAAGCGCGGCAGGCTTGTTTCTCGGCCTTGTAGACGACCTGCCCGGTATCGGTCACCTTCACCAGCCGAGACAGGCTGAACGGGCATCCTCGCAACACACCGGAAGAGGTCGAGCGAGCAGCCGAATACAAGAAGGCTCAACTTGAGGAATTTTGCACGCGGTACGGCCCGATTGAGTTTTTCTGGATGGACCACGCAGCCTGTAGCGACGGGGGACTCTCGCACGCTGAGACCGTGGGGTGGATTCACCGCTTTCAAGCGAACTGCTTCGTCGGCTTCAACCACGGCGAACCGGCAGGCCGGCTTTGCCTGCGCGAACGGGGAACGCCGGGCAAACTTGGGGATCCGGAGGCGTCGAAATACAACAAGGACGCCGAGTCCACCTACCTGAATTATCATGCGGCCGAGTTCACCTACCCACTTTCCCAAACGCTGGTTCGACAACCCCGCAATCAAACCGGAAACATCCCGCTCGCCCGAGAAGATCTACGAGGACTACTTAGATGCAGTTAAGTTCGGCAACATCTTTTCGCTCGACGTTGGTCCGAGCCCCGAGGGTAAGTTGCGGGACCGCGACGTGAAAACCCTGCAGCGAGTCGGCCAAATGATTCGTGCGGAGAACTCGCCGAAAAGTACCGACGACGGAAGCACGCCCGAGTAAGCTAGTGCTACCAAACAAAGGACTCGAACAAACCGAACAATTGCTGGCATACCCTCCCAGACGTGATACACGAGGCCCCAAGGCCTTGGTCCAATCAAGAAGACTCTACGGACCGGCGTGATAGTTGGCCACAGCTTCCGAGGTGCGAAGGTATCGACGGTAAATCCGCAGCCCCTTCAGGTCGCCGCCGAGCGACGGGGACACCCGTAGCTTACCCGATCCGCTCACGTCGGCCAATTCTCCCTGGCAGCGGCCCCATCCACACGGGCGGGCCTCGCCCCCGTCGCAGAGAACCCCGTCAACGACAAAGGTAATGATCTTCGGCCCGGCATCGACGATCACGGCTACGTGGTGGAGTTGGCCCGGCTTCAATAGCCCGGGATCGCAGTCCCACGCAGCTTTCGTTCGGCCGTCGTCAAGGTCGATACGTATCGTCCCCTGGTCGGTGGTCGTAAGTGCCATCCCACGACCGTCCGCGTCGCGCGAGTCGACGATCACCTGCCCTGCCGCAAGGTCATCTAGCGTGATCCAGAAGTCCCACGCGGCGCCGCCCGTCTCCGCCAGGTCGAGGCCGCTCGGCAGTTTCACTTCTCCGGGTTGAAGTTGCTCGGCGTCGAGGTCCAGGATGAGCCCTTCGCGGGCGACCGTCTTGTTGTTGCCTTGGTTCCACGTCTCTTCCAGCAGGGTCTTGTCGAGTTCGTGGACTCGGGCGACGGTCTTCTGCGTTTCGGTGACCCAGTATCGGCCGTCCTGTTCGATCAGGTCGGGGTAGCTCATGCCTTTGGTCACATCCGGATCGTAGAGAAGGATTTCAGGCTGGGACCAATGCAGCTTGCCGTTGCGTTCGAGTCCGCCGGAAATCCACACCGGATTGCGGCCCTTGAACGACTTGCCACCGTGATTGTGAAACCAAAAGAGGAACTTGCCGTTTTGGCAACGCCAGATTCGAGGACACGCCCGGGGGTTCTTCATTCTTTTGCCGCCCGGGGTGTAGGTGGCAAACTCGGGCATGGTCCAGGTGTGGGCCCCATCGCGGCTGTAGGCATGACACGGATAACCCAGCGTGGTGCGATACATGCAGTAGATCGAGCCGTCGCTCATGGGCACGATGTTCTGTTCCGCCTGGACTACGCCAAAGTCCGGGTTCTTCAGACCCACGTCGCCGTCGGGCAGCAGTTGCCACTCGATCTTACTTACGTCCGGCTCCGTGAGGATATTATCCGAGCGATAGAACCAACCCTCGGAACGGTCGATCACGTACGTTCCGCATTTGCTGAACGCGAAAACCATCGTGTTGTCAAACGCGATCGGCTTGCCGATCCCCCAGAAAATCTGCACCTTGGCCCCGAACGTGTTCGTGCGGTCGACCTCCGTCATCCGCATGGGCAAACGGTAACGATCCTTCGACCACGTACGCCCGTTGTCGTCCGAGTACTTGAAAACCAGCCAGCCCACGCAGTCGTCGCGTCCGGGACACTCGAAATTGTCGCCGTTGTAGTTGTAGAACACATACACCCGGCCGTTTCGGGCGACCACCGGCAGCGAATAGACGGACGGGGGTCCATCAACCGGTTCGAGGCTCACCGGTTCCGACCAGGTTCGGCCCCGGTCCGCGCTGATCGTGGCGATGATATGCGAATTGGCCGCCCCCTCGTGTCCTCCAGACGTGGTCAGCGTGCAGAGCCAGTTGCCGTCCGCGGTAATCACCACGTACGGCTGATCGCAGTATCCCTCGTCGGGTATCCGCGATCCGGCGCGGATATTGCGAGTGTCGCGGGCCGAAAGTGGTTGCAAACCGGGGCACAGCCCTTGGATGTCGAGTTCATCCAGCACCCGATCGTAGATCCGCACGTCGTCGATCGCCCCGCGGAAGTGGCGGCTTGACTCTTTGCCGTCGAATTCCCGCCCGACGACCTGCCGAACAAGCTTTATGGATGCCGATGGCGAGGAGATGCTATCCTCGTCCTCTTCGCACCCGTTCAGGAAGAGCCGGATCGTGCGTCCCCGGCAGTCGGCCACCACCGCCACGTGATACCAAGTGCCGTTTTTCAACGGCCTGCTGACGATCTGGCTGCGGTCGTTCTCACCCAGGTTAAGAATGGCACTGATCTTGCCGCCGCGCGCGCCGATATGGAACACGCCCTCCTCCCAACCGTCGCTGGTGACCAGGCCCTGCCAGTCGTCGGCCTTGCCGATGTCTTGGCCTTTCATCCAGAAGGCGACGGTCACGGCGTCGAACTGGCCCAGGTCACCCAAAGGGACATAGTCGTCCAGGCCGTCGAAGGCCAGTGCGCCGCCCTGGATTCCGGCCACCGGAGTAGCCCCGTGGACGGCGGCGGGCGGTCGATTGTCAGTGGAATCGGGGGCATTCTGCCCGTCGAGCCGGTCGAACGTCCAGTGGCCGATCGGCTGCTCGGCCGCGGCCGACCGTGCCGAGGCAAGAATCGCGGCCGAGGCCAACACGCTTAGCGCGAATCGTCGCATGGCGTTTCCCTGTTCGTGCATGAGGTTTGGATTCACATTCCGACGTGGAAATTGGCGATCGCTTCGGACGTGCGAAGGTAGCGATCGTAGACTCGCAGCCGCTTCAATTGGCCGACCGGCGATGGCGAGATGCGGAGCTTGCCCGACCCGCTGACATCGCCCAACTCCGGTCCAAACCGACCCCAACCGCAAACGCGGTCCGTGTCGCCATCACAAAGGACCCCGTCGACCAAAAAGCTGATGACGCTCGGACCGCCGTCCACAATAATCGTCACATGGTGCCAGGTGTCGGGCTTGATGATCCCGCGATCGCAGTCCCAGGAGCCGACGTTCTTGCCGTCGCTCATTTCGATGCGGATCGTGCCATGCTCGGCCGTCTTGACCGCGAACCCCATGCCCGCCACATCGCGACTGTCGAGAATCGTCCGACCGGCGGACAGCTCCTTCAGATTGATCTGGAAGTCGATGGAGAAGCCGCCGCCTTCGGCCAGGCTGGGTAGCTTGGATATGTCGACCTCGCCACCCTGGAGATTCTCGGGCCCCAGGTCCAGAACCAGACCTTCTTTGGCCACCGCTTTCGCCTTGCCCTGGTTCCACAGACCTTCCAGCAGTGCGGGATCGATCTCGTGAACCCGAGCAACGGTCTTTTGTGTTTCCGTGACCCAGTATCGGCCGTCCTGTTCGATCAGGTCAGGGTAGCTCATGCCGAGGGACGACTGCGGGTCGTAGAGCAGTATCTCGGGTTGCGACCAGAAGATTTGCCCGTCCTTTTCCGCGCCGCCGGCGATCCAGACCGGGTTGCGACCCTTGAACGACTTGCCGCCGTGGTTGTGAAACCAAAAGAGGAACTTGCCGTTCTCGCATCGCCACAACATGGGGCACGCCCGGGGTGTCTTTATCTGCCGGCCGCCCGGCGTGTAGGTCATGTGCACCGGCTTTTCCCAAGTCCGTCCGCCGTCGCAACTGTAGGTCTGACAAGGGTAGCCTCTCGTCGTGCGGTAGACCATGTACAGCCGGTCGCCGCCGAGTGGCACCATGTTGTGTTCTTCCTGGGTGCTGCCGAACTCCGCCATGCGGATACCGTGTTCGCCATCGGGCAACAGTTTCCAGTTGATCTTGGCAATGTCGCTTTCCGTGAGAATATTGTCGGACCGGTAAAGCCACCCCTCGCCGTTTTCGAGCATGTATCGACCCACCTTGGTGAAAGCAAACATCACGTCGGAGCCGAATACCTCGGGTTTGTCCATCCCCCAGAAAATCTGCACCTTTCCCTGCCAGTCGTTCCCGCGGTCGCAGGCCGTTACGCGCATCGGCAGACGGTAGCGCTCGTTCGACCACGAGCGGCCGTTGTCGTCGGAATACTTGTAGCAGTACCATCCCATCATGTCGGCGCGGATCTTCTTCTCTCCGCCCGGCAGCTTGTCGACCTTGTCGCCGTTGTAGGCATAGAAACCGTAGACGCGTCCGCCGGGCACCGCCAACGGCACCACCCAGGAAGCGACCGGGCCGCTGGCAGGCTCGATGTCGACCGGAGGTGTCCAGGTGCGTCCTTTGTCGGAACTGATCGTGGAAACAACGTGCTGGCCACCGGCGCCTTCGTGCCCCGATCCGGTGGTCAGCGTGCAGAGCCAGTTGCCGTCCTTGGTAACCACCACGTACGGCATGTCGCAGTAGCCTTCGTCGGGTATTCGCAGTCCGGTGCAGATATTGCGGGGATCGCGGGCCGAAAGGGGCTGCAAGCCGGGGCACAGCCCTTGGATATCGACTTCCTCCAGCGCCCGATCGTAGATCCGCACATCGTCGATGGTACCGCGGAAGTAACGGCCGGATTTATCGACGTCGAATTCCCGGCCGACGACCTGCCGAGTCAGTTTAATGGAAGTGGATAGCGAAGAGATATTATCCTCGTCATCTTCGCATCCGTTCAGGAAGAGCCGCATCGCGCGGCTTTGGCGGTCGGCAACCACCGCCACGTGATACCAGATGCCGTTCTTCAGCGGCCTGCTGCTCAGTCGTCCGCGGCGCATCTCGCCGAGGTGCAGATAGACCTCGATCTTTCCGGCCCGCATTGGGATGTGGAACATGCCTTCTTCCCAACCGTCGCTGGTGACCAGGCCCTGCCAGTCGTCGGCCTTGCCGATGTCTTGGCCTTTCATCCAGAAGGCGACGGTCACGGCGTCGAACTGGCCCAGGTCACCCAAAGGGACATAGTCGTCCAGGCCGTCGAAGGCCAGTGCGCCGCCCTGGATTCCGGCCACCGGAGTAGCCCCGTGGACGGCGGCGGGCGGTCGATTGTCAGTGGAATCGGGGGCATTCTGCCCGTCGAGCCGGTCGAACGTCCAGTGGCCGATCGGCTGCTCGGCCGCGGCACTCCCCGGGGCACCTGGCCCATCGTCCGCCATCAGCGGCGAGACGAAGAGGCCAAGCAAACACAAACAGCACTGCCCGATCAACATGGTCTTGGTACGCATGGCCCTCGCAAAAACTCCGTCGGCGTTATCATAAAACGAGTTACGTTATCCCGCAGGATGCAGTCGCACTTCTACCCGGAACACTTTGATCGAACGTTGTCCTGCAGCCCTGACCATAATCGTATCCTTGTTCCGGCCGGGCAAGGCGCTGAGGGGAAGCGAATAAGTCATCAGCCGGTTCCCATTAAGGATAGGAAATTTGATTTCCCAGCCACAGAGTTGATCGTACCAGGAGCAAATGGTGATTCAAAGGAGGCAAGGAGGCACAGGGCGGCCATGGCCGCCCTGTGCCTCCTTGCCCCGGCCGGTGTTTCGAGATCTTTCTGCGAAGTTGCCGGCGTATCAGGCCGCAAACTACAGGTGGATTCCACGGCTGGCACGCACGATCCCCATGCCGCCATGAGTCGGTGACGATCAGAAGGTGGCCTCGAAGGTGTGCATGTCCACGAATGTCAGTTCGCCTACCTGGCCGCAGGATCCCGTCGGGCTGTCTGAGAAACAGCCGTCGAGGTCGTGGACCAAACCCGCCACGTCCGGTGGCGGCCTCGGTGCCGACCCTCGCCAGAGACCGCAGTGGCGCAGAGTCTTCTCGATCACGTCGCCCTGTGGCGGGTCGATGAAGGCGATGACCTTCATTTCGGTCCCACATCGAGGACACGATAACGGGTCCACTTCGTACACCCGCTTGATGAGCATGGCCCAGGTCTTCGTGCAGCGGGTCGGTGCG
>JACKQG010003851.1_pt1 | contig 17975 bp, 13 predicted proteins | sample 8237621 | NCBI WGS metagenome assembly JACKQG01 (sample SAMN15677084, study PRJNA649215) | marine metagenome | biome: marine; feature: Black Sea; material: saline water; isolation source: suspended particulate matter (SPM) from the Black Sea western gyre | collected 2013-06-09/2013-06-10 | depth...
GCGCCATTAGCCGGGTTGAGTGCCGCAACAGCGCCTTCGGTTGTAAAGCTCCAGACATTGCCTTTATACGTTTCTACAATATCAAATTCATCGACGCGCCAGTAGTAAGTCTTAGCCAATTCAAGCATGCCGGGGCTATAAGTCGCAGTACCCAGGGGAAGACCACCGGTTGCATTACTGATATCGTCAAAATTGTCGCCGAAATATACGGTATGCAGTTTCGCACCGAAACCTGCAGTCCAGCTAAGCTCCACATTCAGATTTACAGACTCAGCGCCGTCAGCCGGGTCTGGTACATAGGCGGTCGTGGGAGGAATACTAAAGCTCCAGACAGGACCTATCCAGGGACTGTTCGGCTCGGTGTCATTGACTTCGTCGATTCGCCAATAGTAAGTTGTGCCCGGGACAAGACCATCCGGAAAAGGAAATCCGGGAAAGCCGACAACCATAAATGTCCCGGTCTGGTTGACCTGGAATGTGCTCTCAGCGCCGGCATTCACATCGTCAAAATTATCTCCCATGTAAATATCATGAGAAACTGCAAAATCTCCCGGCGACCAGCTAATATTTACCCATGTGTCCGGATATACGGTACCGTCAGCGGGAGTAGGGCCAAAGGCGAATGGATATCCACCGGAAGCTTCCATAAGGATTTGAATCTCATCCTGACTTAGCGCTCCATTGTAAAGCCGCACATCGTCAAGGAAACCATGAAAGAATTTGTTTATATGCGATATGTCCGTAGCATAGGCTTCTGAGGGTTGACTGCCAATCGATGCATTAACAGAGGCATCAGTGGCAACAGCATCGCCTCCCTTTGCTGTGCTGCCGACTTCCTCACCGTTCAGGTACAGCCGCATCGTAGTTCCATCCCAGGTTGCGGCAGCATGTTGCCACTCTCCAACTTCTACGACCCCGGAACTGGCAATCAAGGTAGTAGTGTTCTGGCCATCAGTTGTTTTCAGACGGAATCTCAATCTTATTTCGCCGGCCTCTGAAATTGTACTGAGCATCCACCAGTGGTCGTTTTCGCCCCATTCATCCGCCTTAGTGAGGACACGGCCATCGTTTATGCCGAAGCTGTTTGGTTTAAGCCAGCCTGCAAGGGTGATACCCGGCCCTACAACATCGAATGCGCCCAGCTCAACGACATCGCCAGTGCCATTGAACTCCAGTGCACCGCCTATCTTGCCTGCTCCCCACTTTGGGTCACCCGTGATGGTGCCGTCATGCCCATTGCCACTTGCATCATGTGCTATCGTACCGGATGTCTCATCGAATCTCCAGTGAGCCACGAGGTCTGCCCTGGCTGTACTTGTTAACACCAGGCTCAGTATGAGAAAGTAAAAAATAACGGCAATCAGTTTTCTACACATAATACTCCTCCTTCAAAAACCATATATGAGTCGCAGATCAAAAATGTGAAAACATGCAATAAGCGAAAAATTACACCTCCTGAGAAAATGAAAGTAACGGATCTCCTACCGTTCTCATTTATAACAGATTAATCTTACTCTCGTCAAAGGAAATCTCAGTTTTTTGTAGTTCTCTACTCACATCCACTAAAGTCACAGGTTCTCAAATACCCAGACTTTCGGATTGTACCAACCGATGGAGATAATATCCAAATCGCCATCCCCATCGAGATCCACGGCCTGGGTTCCATCATGATGGTCAATGATGTTCTTGGGGCTTTTGTCGATCACGTGCTGTTTCCATCTGTTTCCTGCTCTTACGTTTTCAAATAATACCACGCGATTTTCCTGCTTGCCACGATGCTCGCCGATGACCACATCCGGGTCCCCATCTCCATCGAAATCAGCCGTGTCCATACTGAAACCCTGGCCATCAATCATATCTATCTTGTGGCGTGCCCACTTTTCTGTGGGGTCCTCCGGTGCTTCAAACCACCATAAATCAGTACCATTCTCCAAAGAGACTACGGCATCCAGGCGGCCATCTCCGTTGACATCCGCCAAGTCCACTCGGTCGGGTTCACCTTCGGTAATTTTTCCCATGCGGAACGTTGTCCACTTGTTTCCATCGTTGCGCAGCCACACGTCACCCAGCAGAAGGTCCAAGTCCCCATCCCTGTCGATGTCGCCGTAGTCCAGGTCTTCACCCTGTGGCGGACTGCTTACTGTCGTGCTAAGCAGGATCGAATCCCATTTTGTCTTGGCAGGTTCAGAGGGGATATTCAGGGCGTAAATACCACCCCCGTCGCGATGCCAGGAGAGTGCGACCTGCAATCCATTCCCAATCCGTCCAACAGTACATCCCTGGAGAAAGTCACCGCCCCCGCTATAATTAATGTTCTTCAGGATGGAGAACTCGCCTTTACCATCGTTTTGCGCCCATACAAACGTAGTATTCTTGTCGGCTCCCACACCTTCGGTGCCAAGGATATCCGGATCGCCGTCACCATCGAAATCATGTACAATAGCCATATTCCTGAGAGGCTCACCGATGGTTCTTTGTTTCCATGTGCCCGATAGTTTTCCGGGATTTCTCCACCACCAGCTTCCCGCCACCAGGTCTTTGTGTCCATCGCAGTCAATATCAGCTCCTTGCACGAACATAGCCCTTTGTGGCAGGTCGTCGATGAAGTGACGTTCCCACTGATCCAGGGAGGCCTTTTGTACACCTTTGTTCAGCAGTATATCTACACGAGGCGAATTGTGATTGTACGGCTTCATAAGGATATCCAGATCGCCGTCACCATCCAGATCGGCCAATTTGCCTTCGTGAATGCCCTGACCATGAGAGGCGACTGTCTCTGTGAAACTACCCTTGCCGTTACCATACCATATATACGTTTTGGCATTGTCACCGGCACCCGGGCTGCCCATCTCACCAATAAATACATCCGGATTTCCGTCATTATCTATATCCCTTATCTCGCAGGTATGTCCATGGATGATATATCGAAGCGTCTGAGCAATCCATGCCTGGCCATTCCACTGGTACCACTTGGCGTCACCGTTCATATCGCCGGGACTAAAGACAACTTCCGGGCGTCCACCTTTGACCAACTGACCCACAGCGCATTGAGTAAAGGCCATCTCTGCATCAATGACATTTTCCTCGTACCGAGTGCCGCCTTGATGTTTGAACCAGCGGCCGCCTCCCACAATATCCACCTTGCCGTCCAGGTCAATGTCCATAGGAATGGAAGGAAAACCTTCACGTTCGCGTCCTGAACTCCAGGAATAGATAGCGGTCGATGGCCAGGGCCCGGTTTGTTTGGGATTCGATGGTATCTCGTAAAGCAGAAGTTTTTTAGCTCTTTGATGCCATGAGATGAACTCCAGCTTTCCGTCACCGTCGAAATCTCCAACAGTCTGGTCATGATGCTTATTGCCGTCGGCATTTTTAATTGTGTGACGTGTCCAGGGCCTGGTGAAAACCGGATAAGGATTTTCCCACCACCATATCTCGTTTCCGCTGGCATCCTGGCCAAAGATGACGTCCAGATCACCGTCTTGGTCGATGTCGCAGGTGTCACCACCAGCTTCCGGCTTAAAGTGAGTGTTGTCAATTATCTTCATGTCCCAGCTTTTTCCGTTGTACTTGTACCAAACCACAGAGGGTGTTTTAGTTCGTTCGGTTACGACAAAGTCGTCAATACCGTCCTTATCAAGGTCTGCTACGATACAGGCTGTCTGCTGATTGCCGTTGTTGGGGCCGGGCAAAGTCTTGCGTTCCCATCGAATCCTGGCCTGGGCACTATGACACCAGGCGAATAGTCCCAACGACAAACAGACCAAAAGAAATAATCGTCCTGTTCTATTCGATGTCAAAAATGAAATCATTTGTTGTCGTTTTCGATTGTTCATGGTTATATACCTCCAAAATCTGTACCAAAGCTACTGTATTCCGGCAAGCTCCGGGCTGCCTACCTCAATAAGTATCGAACTGTATGCAGAATTTATGATTTTGCAAAGCTCTGCACAATCAACTTAGACCGAGAATCTTCCTGTTTTGTTCGTCGTCTGTTTTGCCATCGGCGAAATCGTCAAAGGCTACTTCCGCTGCTTCAATTATATGGCCGGCAATGAATAGCGCGCCTTCTGCAGCACCTTGTTCGGGACTTTTAACACAGCATTCCCACTCAAGAACTGCCCAGCCGATATAGCCTGCTTCTGTAAGTAGGGTAAATACTTGTGTGAAGTCAACCTGGCCGTCACCAAGGGAACGAAATCGCCCGGCCCGTTTTGCCCATGGTTGATATCCGCCATAAACACCGACACGTCCCGTTGGTCTGAACTCGGCGTCTTTGACATGGAATGCCTTTATCCGGTCGCCGTATAGTTTTATGAAATCAAGATAATCCAACTGCTGAAGCACAAAATGACTCGGATCATAAATCAAACAGGCGGCTTCGTGCTCGTCAGCAACATCCAAAAACATTTCAAAGGTCGCGCCGTCATAGATATCGGAGCCGGGATGTAGTTCATAGGTGATAGTGATATCCTGGTCTCTGGCCGTATCAAGCACAGGTTTCCAGCGGCGGTAGAGTTCCTGGAACGCCATCTCTATCAATCCGGCTGGACGCTGCGGCCAGGGATACATCATGTGCCACGCCAATGCGCCGGACAGAACTGGTACGGTTTTAAGCCCCAGATTCGCTGACGCCTTTACGGATTTAATCAGTTCTGCTGTAGCCCATTCAACGCGTGCGGCATCATTTAGACCATCCGGATAGAAAGGTCCAAAAGCTGTTTCATAGGCTGGGTGAATCGCCAGTACCTGGCCCTGCAGATGAGCCGCCAGCTCCGAGATATCCAATCCTGTCTTTTTGAGCATACCCTTTAGTTCATCACAATAGTCTTTGGATTTGGCGGCTTTATCAAGATCGATAACTCGGCTATCCCAGGTCGGAATCTGAACGCCTTTATAGCCAAGCCCTGCCACCCATTTGCTGATGTTTGTAAGATTGTTGTAAGGTTCTTCATCTCGCAAAAACTGGGCAAGAAAGATGCCCGGACCTTTGATTGCTCTCATGTCAGTCTCCTTTTGTATTATATTGTATCAAGATCATAATACCCGGCCAGTTTACCTCCATCCCATGTACCATCTTGCCGTTGTACTTTGGGGTTTTGCCTGTTGTAAGAGTATTCCGGCCGGATTGAAACATACTAAGGTCGGTCAAAGTCACGCGATGAAAATAGGTCTGATAGCGAGGGCCTTCTTGATCAAAAACCTTCTCCCCGTTAATCAGGATGCCGTTCATATAACCCGGACTCCAGCTCGACCACACAAGCTGGGCGGCAACAGCACCGCTGAGGTCGCCGCAGACATCAAAACTTTCTGTCTTTTCGCCGGTGCGAGTGACCCACTTTTGCGGTATGTCATAAGGCTTGCACAGTTCCACGGATCCCGTCGTTCGCCTAAGCGAAAGATTTGTGATTGCCATGGTTTGATAGGTCAAGTCAGTTTGGTCGATAATTCGTGCTGCAATCTGTAATGGCTCCTTTTGATCCGGGATCCACGAGGTATTCCAAATTACCTCAAATGGAGCCTCGACCCCCGAACCTATATGATTAATAAGCCGGCTATGAAAATAGTTATAGTGCCACTGGCGATAGATACCATCTCCCTCATAGTTGACATCTTCATACAGACCGACATAATCAACCTGTTTGATTGGGTTGTTGGCACTCTTAGGCTCGACAGAAAGTTTTACGGTTTCACCAAGGGCGTCGCCGGATTGAGGTGACGTTATTGCACCGGTAGGGTGAGGTTTGGTCTCGGGATCGTAGTAGATGCGAATGTGCACGCCATTGATTAAATTCTGGGGCCAGCGCCAGGGATGCTTCGGATCCACGCGCAGACGGAAACTGTTGTTAGGCCCTGGTTTGAAAACCGATACTGGAACACGGATAACAGGGTAGGTATGGTATTGATACCTGGCCTGCGGAGCGGGAATGTGGCTGGCTTCGGGAAAATAGTACCAGTCGCTATTATTTATTTGGATGGCCAAACCGGTAGTTCCATCATGGCAAAGGATTTTTTCAACTACAATCTCGGCCTTGACAGCCTCAGTCAAATCCAGGTCATGCGGCAGTTGCATGGGGGCATTGATATACCCATGTTCTGAACCACGGTCAGGATGAGATTGCCCCTGTTTTCCTCCGACGCGAATTGCCTGGCCGGCATCTCCTTTTTCATGAAACCATCGATATTCGCGGAACAGGTCACCCGGAGGGGGTTGGGCCCCGAGACTCTGACAATACAGCAGGGTAAATACGCAACCAAGCCACAGTTTCTTCATCATCATATAGCTCCTCTTCAAATCATTAACATTAAACTCACTTGGGCACGCTTTCCCAATCCCTGGCGAACTGGGCTAATCCGACGTCTGTTAGTGGATGCTTGTACATCTGGAAAAACAGGAATTCCGGGACCGTCACAATATCAACGCCGGCGCGCAGGCAGCTTAGCACGTGATTCTGTGTCTTCAGGCTGGCCGCCAGGACATTGGAGCTAAAATTGAAATTACGCTTAATGGTGACTGCATCAGAGATCAGTATGTCACCCTCGTTGCAAACAGCATCGAGACGGCTAATTACAATGCTTACAAAGGTTGCGCCGGCTTTCATGGCCAGAAAGGTTTGGGTGGAAGAGAAGACCATAGTGACATTACACTTGATGCCCTTGTCTTCCAGGATCGGCACGGCCTTCAGTCCTTCTACTGTCATAGGTATCTTGATGGCTATGTTCGGGGCCAACTGAGCGGCTTTCTGAGCTTCATTTACCAGGCCTTCGGCTGTATCGGCCATGGCTTCCACGCTCACCGGGCCGGACACAATACCACAAATCTCTTTGACTACATCCTGAAATTTGCGTCCGGTCTTGGCAATATGTGTGGGATTCGTGGTTATTCCATCCAGAAGCCCAGTGTCGTGGGCGCGTTTTATGGCTTCGACATCACCGGTATCCAGGAAAATTTTCATTCGTTATACTCCTTATGGTCTAATACAGGTTATCCGCCCGCAATAATCTTTTTTAAGGTCTCTATAGTTACTTGAATCTCGGGAGGGTCTCCAAGCTCACTGACAACCAAATCGGCATGGGAGAAGTCCTCATGTTCAGTATAACCATTGGTGGTGACAATGCAATGCATACCTGCGGCCTGAGCTGCCAGAAAACCATTTCGGCTGTCTTCTACCACGATACATTGGGTCGGTTCAAGGTTCAATTTGTGGGCGGCCAGATTGTAGATTTCCGGATCAGGTTTCTTCTTAGAGACCACATCACCGGCAAAAATAGCAGCAAAATGGGTTCTTCGTTCCGGGCCGAGCAGGCATTCTACAACCAGTGTAACAGCTCGTTCGTTTGAGGTCGAACACACCGCCAGAGTAATGTCGTCTGCGATGGCCTCGTCCACAAGGCGAGCCACACCCGGGCGCAGTGGTAGTTGGCTGGATTCGATAATCTTCATAAAACAGTCGGTTTTAAGTTGATGCAATTCTTTGATATAATCATCTTTATCTGTGATATTGTCGGGCCATTGGTGGGCGTTAAAGTAGTGCCGCATGCGTTCTTTACCGCCGGCAATCTTTAAGAGATCTCCATAGAGCTGTACGTCCCATTCGATATTCAATCCTTTTTTGGCAAAAGCTTGATTAAAGGCCACGCGATGGCCGTCTCGTTCCGTATCGACCAGAACACCGTCACAGTCAAATATCAGGGCTTGTAATTGTTTATTCATACTCACTCCTCAAAACGCGTTGGATTTTCCAGATGATGTTTGATGGCTTCCATGAATCGGGCGGCATCTGTACCGTCCACGGCGCGATGATCGCAGGCCAGGGTGGCGGTCATAATATAACGGATACATAGGGCTCCATTCACCACTGCCGGTTTGTCCACAGCCTGTCCCAAGGCCAGGATAGCACATTCAGGTGGATTAATGATGGGTACAAACTTATCAACTGCGTGCATTCCAAGATTGCTGATCGTAAAGGAACCAATCGCATTGGAGAGCAGCTTGCCTTTGCGAATGGCCTCAGTGTTTTTTCGGGATTCATTACTTATTTGGATCAGAGTTTTGGTATCGGCCTCAGAAATGACCGGCACGGCAAGGCCATCTGTTACTGACACTGCGACACCGACATTCACAGCCTTTTTCAGGATAATCTTGTCATGAGCAACATGGGCATTCATATGTGGAAACTCACAAAGAATGCTCGCCACGGCCTTAACGATCATGTCTGTGACCGTGATCTTAATCCCCTGGCTTTCATTGAATTGTCTTCGCCAGGTGTTGGCTTCGGTCATGTCTATGTCTGCGAACAAGGTGAAATGAGGAATGGTTTGCTTGCTGTGCGTCAAACGCTCGGCGATCTTGGCCCGCATCGGTGAGAAGGGAATGACTTCCTCTGCTTCGGTGCCGATTGTTCTTTCGGCTGCATTCAATACGTCTTCTTTGGTAATCCTGCCTCCGGGGCCGGTGCCGGTCACGGTCTTCAGGTCAATACCCTTGCCCCGGGCAAGGCGCCTCGCAGACGGGGAGGCCGCCGGACCTCTGTGTTCGCTCTTGGGCTCTGTCATGGATGGAGCAATGTTATCCTCCGGTGCTGAGGAAGTGTCGGCGGCGGGGGGATCTGTGCCTACCTTTTCACCGGGTTGGCCGATATAAGCAATCGGGGTAAGCACCTTAACTTCGTCGCCTTCTTTATAAAGGATTTTTAGAAGCACTCCCGACTCGTATGCCTCAACATCAAAGGCTGCTTTGTCGGATTCGACAGTCGCAATGATGTCACCTTTTTGAATAGAGTCGTTCTCTTTCTTAATCCAGTCCACAATAGTTGCGGTCTCAATGTCTTGCCCCACCTGGGGCATTATAACTGCAGTTGCCATATTTATGCCTTATTAAAACACATCGTATGAATTCCTTGTTACTTGTTATGCCTTTTATACGCTCTTCCCATGAGCAGGGCAATTATCAACAACACACCCGCCATAATTGCCGTGATGGGAAGGGATTGTTGTACGGTTTTGTTCACACTGAGGCTGCCGATGAGCTTCGGCAGTATCATGGAGCCTAACAGGCCGATTGAAAAGATAATACCGAAAATACTGCCATACAAACCGGCATCATATTTGGAAAACGTCACACCCACTATTGTGGGAAACATCGGGGCAAAGGCCAATCCGGTGACTAATACGGCCAAAGCAACCAGCCTGGGATTGGCGGTGCAGACCATTATCATGACCGAACCTACGACAACCAGAGCCCCGCCGGCAACGACGAACGTGCCGATCTGAGATAGATTTTTTACCATTGAGGTTAGGAATCTTCCTACGGCCATGGCCAGGCCGAAAAGTGCTAAGATACGGCCAGCGTCACGCACAGCATTGGTATTGCCTGTTTTCTCGTAGAGTTCGGTCATTAAAGGTTTGATCCATGTGCTCATGGAAAACTCCAGACCAATATAACAGACAAGAGCAAGGGCCGCCAGTAAGACCAGAGGCTGGCTGAGCAGGCGTACAGCCTTGGCCAGTTCAAAACCGGTGGACACGCGGGGATAGTTGCTGATGAAAGCAAAGACAGCAAAAATGAGCACTACGCTTGCAATGATCGAGAGGGTCCTTTCGTAAGACCAGCCAAGATCATTGATCAGTGTGACAATGGTCAAAGGAATCAGAACAAAAGCCAGGCCGACGAAGGCGTTACCGAAGTTGCTGGCACGGGACGGTTCTTTACCGTCAAATAAAACCACCGGCAGCAGGGTGTTTCCTACAGTATTACAGCAAATCGCTCCGATTCCCAATAAGACGGCCGCTGCAAGAACCAAAGCAAAACTCTGGGCAAAGGCCAGGATAAAAATACTAATTCCGGCTACCAGAAAACCGAGGACTGCCAGGGGTTTGTGACCGATACGATCCACCAATGGTCCCACTAAGAGCTGTACAATCATACAAGTCAGTGAAAAAATAAAAACCATCGTGCCAATAGCGGAGTTGTCGATACCGAGCTTGGATTTGAGTTCTTCGGAGATAGAGCCGGTCATGATAAAACATACCGCCAGTGTAAATACGGCCATAATCGCAACGATTGCGCACATGTTTTTCATTTTGCATGTCCTTTATTTAAGTATTTAGAATCTCCTTTACCGCGCGCATAATATCCTCTTGCCTGGGCACGCAGGCCTTTTCTAAATTTACATTGAATGGGATCGGAGTGTTCTTGCCGGCCAGTATTTTAATCGGAGCATCCAGATAATCAAAAGCTTCCTCCTGTACAATCGATGCGATGTCCGAGGCCACACCACCGCGGCGTATGGCTTCCTGTATGATGATGAGGTGTTCGGTCTTGCGTACTGATGACAGGATCATCTCTTTATCTAATGGCACCAGGCTGCGTGGATCAATAACTTCGGCATCAATGCCCTGAGCCGAGAGTTCTTCAGCAGCGGCCAGCGTGCGTTTGACCATGCCGGACCACGCAACCAGGGTTATATCGTTACCCGGGCGTTTGATGTCACCAGCTCCCAGCTCAATCGTATAATCAGTATCCGGGACCGGCCCTTTGTCCATATAAAGCAGCTTGTGTTCAATGAAGACTACGGGGTCCTCATCACGAATGGCACTCTTAAGCAGACCTTTAGCATCATACGATGTGGATGGCATAACGACTTTGAGACCTGGTGTATGATAATACCAGGCCTCCAGGCTCTGCGAGTGCTGCGCTGCTAAGCCGTTGCCGCTGCCGCCTTGTGTGCGCAGGACCATAGGAACACGACCCTTGCCGCCGCTCATGAAGCGATACTTTGCGGCCTGGTTAACAATCTGGTCAATAATCAGCGAGGTGAAGTCGATAAAGAGAATCTCTACTACCGGACGCATCCCGGTGATGGCCGCACCTACGCACATGCCTGTAAAGCTGGCTTCGGAGATAGGAGTGTCAATTATCCGCTTGGGCCCGAACTTATCGAGCAGGCCGACAGTCACTTTATAGGAACCGCCGCGCTGGGCAATACCTTCCCCCATAATAAAGACACGTTCATCTCGGGCTAACTCTTCACATAAGGCTTCATTCAAAGCCTCTCGAACCATAAGCTCACGCATCTTGATATCAGTGTTAACAGTCTCGGTACTCAATTGGTTTCGATCTCCTCAAGAAAAGCCTCAACAGAAGGTTGGGCACTGTTTTTGCCGAATTCAATAGCCTTTTCCATCTGCTGGTTGATGTGCTGTTCAATGGCTTCTATGTCCTGATCCGTGCAGCGGGCATGTTCAATCAGATTATTGCGTGCGATTTTGATTGGATCACGTGCTCGGTAATATTCCAGACGCTCTTTAGGCATATAAGTTCCCGGATCATTAACATGATGGCCGCTATGCCGATAGGTTTTGGCTTCCAACAGCACCGGCCCTTTACCCAGGCGGCAGGTATCAACGGCTTCACATGTCTTTTCATACACCGCCAACACGTCATTGCCGTCCACCTGATGGGCCTCCACACCATAGCCCTCGCCTCGCTTATATAAATCCGGCACCCGGCTCATCTCTTCGACCGGGCTGGATACTGCATATTGATTATTTTCCAGCATAAAGACCACAGGTAAATTCCAGATAGCCGCTAAATTCAGGGATTCTGCGAACACGCCGTTATTGCAGGCCCCATCGGAAAAGAAGATAATGGTAACCTGGTCGCTGCCTCGCACATGCACTCCCATAGCTACGCCAACGCCAATGGGTAATCCACCCCCGACAATTCCGTTCGCTCCGATATTACCGGTTGCAATGTCGGCGATATGCATAGACCCGCCTCGTCCTTTACAATAACCTGTTTCTCGCCCTAACACTTCGGCCACCATTTTATTGAGTTGACCGCCCCGGGCGATGCAGTGGCCATGACCGCGGTGGGTACTGACAATATAATCATCCTCACGCAGGGCGGCACAAGCACCCGTGGCTACGGCTTCCTCTCCCAGATAGGGGTGAAAATAGCCGATGATCAATCCCTGCCGATAGAGCTTTATGCATTCTGTCTCAAACACGCGTATCGTGTAAAGCGTTCGATAGAGCTGTTCTAAGAATTCACGTGAATAGGCTTTCATTTATCAGTTCCGGATATAAAGATAGTCGTCATTAAAGGCTCTTTCTGTACTCCTTAGTGCACTAAGATAACAAAGGTCTGTTTCTTCTGCAATTGTCTAATGAGATTTTTTGCTTTTTGCATAAGCGCTGAATAAGTAAGTGTGTATTCTACTGATTAAGAGCTTGCAAAAATTCAGGATTACTTGTAACTTGGCGCGTTAAAGGAGTGCTGAGAACTATTCTTTTTAAGTATTATATTAAACAGGACAGTTTCTCTATACTGCACCTGTTGGTTCCGGCCGGGGCACGGTAGTAGGCGTTCAATTGAAATGATTTAAGGAGTATCACGATGGTTCATCAACCGCATGTTATTGAACGGCCATGGGGATGGTATCGGGAGTATGCACGCAATCAGCCGTGTACCGTATGGATTGTGGAGATGAAACCGGGAGAACAAGGAAGCCTGCAATCTCATCAAAACTTCGATGAACTTTGGATCATGCTCACAGATAATGCCGAAGTACAGATAGGGGACGAAGTGCTCCGGCCAAAAGCCTTTGATGAAATCTATATCCCCCGAGAAACCAAACATCGTCTCTGCAACCGGGGTGACCAGTTATTTCGCATGATGGAAGTGGCTTACGGTGACGTGCAGGATGGGGATAAGGTTCGTTACGAAGACAAATACGGACGCGCTTGATTAATCCAGGCGCTATTACCGGAGGCAATCCGTGAATACGCCCAAAAACCTAAAGAAGATTCTATGTATTGGGGACATGGTCGCCGATATCTTCTCCAGTCCCTTAGAACGGTTTCCTGAGCCGGGCCAGTTGGGATTGACCGATGAAATTGCAGTCTTTCCGGGCGGTAATGCCTTGAATACAGCGATTGCATTGTCTCGCATGGGAGAACAGGTCGCCATCGCAGGCTCTGTGGGAGATGATGCACTCGGTAGTCTGCTTCTGAATCAGTTGCAATCATTAGGCCTGGATGTACGTGGAGTACGACGAGAACCACAAGGCCAGACTGCATCGACATTGATTCTCCGCATACAAGGTGAGGATCGGCGGTTCATTCATGCCCTGGGTGTGGGAGCTGAATTTAGCGGTGAGCATGTGTCGATGGATTTGCTTCCTGATAATGGTATAGTGTTTGTCGGAGGGTATTTGAAACTCGGTGCGTGGAATGACGAAGGATTGGCAAAACTGCTTTGCCGGGCGTGTCAGCGGAATTGCCGGATTGTGTTCAATGTGTGTATCGCTCAGGGCAGTGGTGTTGATCCGAGTCGATGTCTGCCCTTGCTCGAGCACGTGGATATGTTTGTTCCCAATGAAGACGAAGCCCGTATCATCACCGGGGAAACTAAACTGACGAGCCAGGCGAAGACCTTACGCCAAGCCGGGACACGCACGGTCGTGATTACCCGAGGCCAACAAGGACTTTATGCAGACGATGGTATGCAAACCATAGAAATGGGAATCTTTCACGTGCCTATGATAGATCCGTCTGGATGTGGAGACTGTTTTACGGCCGGGATTGTAGCAGCTCAAGGCCGGGACTGGGATTTGGTGCGCACTCTTAAATTCGCCAGTGCCGTCGGCGCACTTGGTGCGACCGCCTTGGGATGTACCAATGGAGTCCCCTCTTTTGCCGAGGTCGAACGGTTCGTAAAAGAAAACCAAGTGAAGGTAATCGTCAATGCCGATGATAGTTTGTAGTTTAATTTAGCTTTCTCATCTTAATGTTAATAGCAAAATTACAAATCATAAATTCAAAAGAATTTTATTGAATTAGAGAATTGGTTAATTAGAAAGAATATTAAACAACCTTTTCATTTTACTATTGATGATATTTTTTATACGTGAGCAAATGTAATTTCGTGTACCAGATTTCTTCACTACTTTCACTTCCTTCGAAATGACGTTTTCACATTGCGTACCCTTCAATTACATTCAGGACAGGTTGTATATCGCACTTGGATTACATATTTTAGATAAGAAGGGGTACGTGAATTTAGTGGTTACTTCACAGCGTCCTTCAACGTGTCTGCCTCACTTTTTTTCTTACGGCGCGACGGAGCCTTTTCCTTCACTACCGGCAGTGGTTTATCGGCCAAAATCTCACTGAAACGTTTTTTGGCCTTCAGCACCTCCGGGGCAGTCGAGTTGGTTACATCCTCATAACCGGTTCCGTCCCTGCTGTTACCACAATCAAAGAAGCGTCCGGGATTGTCCGGGCCGTTGTCCTCCAGCAGCCATCGCTTTGTCCGCAGTATCTGCCGGTCTCCAAGATAACTGTATATCCACTCACGCGTCGGGCCTTTACGGCCCCGAAGTAAGGGAGCAAAGCTTTGTCCGTCAATAATGTGTTTTTGGGGGAGCTTAGCTTCGGCGAAATCCGCCAGTGTCGGCAGAATGTCCGACAAATCCACCAACTCATCACTCACTCCCAGCCGCTTGACAATCCCCGGGCAATTGACAATCATCGGCACGCGCGCTCCAAGCTCGGTCGTCTGGCCTTTGCCCTGGCCGCCTGTGCCATTGTCTCCTGTAAAGAAAACCACTGTGTTTTCCCGCAAGCCTGTTGCTTCCAGCGCCTTGATTATACGCCCGATTAGTTTGTCCACATACTCCACATTGGCCTTGAAATTCTTTTGGCGTTCGTTTTTGAACTTTTCATCCTCCGAGTTCACTGTATCCGGCGTTACGTAGAACGGGCCATGCGTAAGGCACATCGGATAGTAAACGAAAAATGGCTTGCCCCTGTGACGCTTGACGAAATCAATTATGAAGTCTGTGAAAATATCCGGGCCATAGTCATCCGGTCCGGTCGGAAGGTACTTTTTGTTCTTAACAATGGATGGATGCCAGTACCGTGATGTTTTAACGCCCGGTTTATCTTCCCAGCCTCCGGTGTGCTTGACGCCCGGCGGAAGATTATGTTTATACGCCCACATGCAGTACTCGTCGAATCCGCACTCATTTATCAGCGTCGGAATCTCGCCGGTTAGCTGCCATTTGCCTGAATGGGCCGTCGCGTAGCCTTGCTGCTTTAACACTTGCGCGAATGTTACTTTCCGGGCTATGTCGTCCAGCGGTGAACCGGCTACGGGGCCACCACGGCGGCCCGGAAAATGATAAATCCCGTTGTGGTGGCCATATTGGCCGGTCATTAACTCGAACCGTGTCGGATGGCATATCGGCGTTGCATAGCAGGTTTCGAATTGCACACCAGTTTGGGACAGTTGGTCCAGATTCGGAGTGTTATGTTCTCTGTTGCCATAACAGCTTAACTCTTTTGCACCCAAATCATCGGCCATGATTACAATGAAGTTCAGCGGCCGCTTGTTCGAAGCGGCCGATAGCTTTGGCCGGCTCAACAGCATACCAGCAGCAGCCAATCCCGTCGTTTTCAAGAACTGTCGTCGCTGCATAATTTTACCCTTAATAATGTCAGGTTTCGTTACAATTAAAATTGCTACGTCGAGGCACGCTTCATCCGCCTATAGGCGAACGAAGATTAGAAGCGGGGTGATTCGAACCCTTTCGAACACCTCCAACAATTCTATATATATTACGAACTAAACCCACTTAAAACAAGCAAGAAATAAGCTCTTTGACACCTTGTTGCGAAAACCCCCGTTTTGAATGGGCCCGGTAGGATTCGAACCTACGACCAATGGATTATGAGTCCACTGCTCTAACCGCTGAGCTACGGGCCCTTAAGTTTGGGGGTAATATATTAGATTATTTTACCGGCTGCAATATATTTTTGCCGTTTAGGGGCGTTTCTTAGCGGTATTTATTTTTTTTCTGAAAGGTCCGCGCAGATAAGCTCTTCGTCATTTCTGATATATATGTGCCTGTTTGCAAAGGCCGGATGTGACCAGCAGACTCCTTTTTCCCCGCGTTTAAGCTGTCCTGTAGTGGGCTCGATAAGTTTGGTCCTGCTTATTTCATGGAATCCTTTCGGCGAAAGTTTGCTGATAATCAGTTCCCCACGCTCGTTGAACATCCATATCTTGTCTTCGTGTCTTACCATGTGAATATTGGACCACCTGTCTTTTGGCGTGGCATCAAGATTTTCCCAGATGCGGTCGCCGGTTTTTAAATCCAGGCAGCGCAGCTCGCCATAGCTGTCCACGCCGTAGATATAATCGCCCTGTAGAACGGGTGTCGATATGCAGCAATGGAGGCTGTCGGTAATCCTCTCGCTTTGGCCTCTACGCCGCCAAACCTGCTCGACTGAAAGCTCATCGGGATTAACTTTTAGCAGAAGCGAGCCGTCATAAAAGCCGCTGACAAAAAGATAGCCGTTCTCAAAGACGGGAGTTGCAATGTTGAGCACCATTTTGACCGGTACAAATGGGTGCTGCCAGTGGAGTTTTCCTGTCATAGGGTCAAGTCCGGCAACACTACCGCCGGTCCAGCAAACCAGCACGCGTTGACTTGCCTGCCTAATAATAATTGGCGCTGAGTACGAGGCCTTATCATTTAGGGCACGCCATTTTTCTTTGCCTGTGACTTTATCGAACGCAACCAGGCAGGCGTTATCTGCTCCCCCGATTTGCAGTATGACCAGATCTTTTTCCACCAAAGGAGCAGCGGCTATAGCCCAGATCGGCAGGCTGATTTTATATTCGGTGTATAAATCCTTACTCCAGAGGATGTCTCCTTTAGCCGCATCTAAACAGAACAAATGTCCCATAGACCCGAGTGAATAGGCCCGGCCATCATTGATGGTAACTGAAGCGCGGGGTCCGTCCGGATAGCCGACTTTTATATAATTACTTTCGTAACTATGGGACCAGATTGTGTCTCCCGTCATTGCGTCAAAACAGTGGATACGCTCGACTTTTTCAGGTGAAGTTAAACGGTCGGTAATATAAACCCGGCCATTGGCAACGGTAGGGCCGCTGTAACCGTTAGCGATTTTGGCTCGCCAGCGGATCGGTAGTTGTTCGTGCTCGAATTTCTGGATGATGCCTTTTTCGCGCCAGATGCCATCGCGATTCTCACCGCGCCACTGGGGCCAGTCCGCGGCAAAGACCGGAATGTGAAGCAGCAAGGCGATTATAATAGCGAATGTTGATTTTTTAGTCATTATCATATTTCAGCCTCATAAAGAAAAATTGGCACCCTTTAGGGTGGTAAATTGGGTTTGAATTGGGTTTGTTTTGGCTTTGCCACCCTTGATTTTGGCCCAAAATTGGCTTTGATTGGGTTTGAATTGGCTTTGAATTGGGTTTGTTTTTTGGACCCGCCAGCGGGATAATATCTTGTAAATGCTTGTCATATCTAAGGATATGTTCATTTTATCATTTCCAAAATTGGGTTTGTTTTGCATAAAAGGGTGTATCTGGAAATATGTTATAATTGGCACACCATTTTAGGGTGATATCGAGGTCCCCTGTTGCAAGCCAAGGAAGTAGTTCTCGGGGATAAACTCCGGCAATGCCTATGGCATAAATTTGGGTTTCGGTAGTGATGGGCTGATTCTCCGGATTTATGATTGACTATTGATGATTTATTGTGATTCTACTCCATTTATTGCCCCCGACAGGAAAGCATGTAAGCTACTATCGAGGGTAAACTACCCTCCGTTGGTTTTCCAGCCAACTACGGGTATTATATCATAAAAGAGGCTAAAAATCGAGTGAAATCTAAAATAATGTCATAGACAAATCACTGACTGCTTGAAAAAAAGTGCATAAAGTGAACTAAAGTGACTAAAGTGACTAAAGTGAGCTAAAGTGAGCTAAAGTGTCTAAAGTGAGCTAAAGTTAGATGTTTGAGAAAGACCTTCCACTTCGCTCAATACGTATGATCAGTTGCTATAACACGTCGCACAGTATTTTCTGTTTTTAAAGAGTATACTAAATAGTTTCATCATGATTTATTCCTTGCTTTTACAGCCTCCCAGTG
>JACKQG010003852.1_pt1 | contig 17974 bp, 17 predicted proteins | sample 8237621 | NCBI WGS metagenome assembly JACKQG01 (sample SAMN15677084, study PRJNA649215) | marine metagenome | biome: marine; feature: Black Sea; material: saline water; isolation source: suspended particulate matter (SPM) from the Black Sea western gyre | collected 2013-06-09/2013-06-10 | depth...
TGCCGCTAAACCCACACCTAAAAATTTTCTTCTATCCATTTTGTTTTCCTTTTTTTAATTTAATGTTGTTCTTTACTTGAGTCTATCATCCACTCAACAATCAGTTTAACGTCTGAAGGTAATAAGTCAGCGTTACCACCTTTTGCAGGCATTCCACCCATACCGTGTACAGCATTGTAAACAACTTTTTCTTTACCTTTAACCATAAGGTTACGCCATGTCTCTATATCTCCAGTGGCTGGAGCACCCATTTGATCAGTTACATGACAAAGCTTACAAGAGTCATTATACATTTTTTCTGCTTTAGATATAGATTCATCTTCAACTTCTGGTGGTAAATCTCTAACAGTTGCATATGGTGGCACAACATCTGCCATCTCGTAACCAATTGTTACAACGCCTGCTTCAGTTTTACCATCTTTACCCCCTGGATCTTTACAATCAGTCATACATCTTGTACCAGCACCGATATTTGTAGCACGATCAGCATAAAATGCTCTCACATTTTCTACAGGGTCTGTACCATTTAAGCCATCAATATCTGGATAAAACCCATTTCTATTTGGAAGAACAACTTTTGCAAGTTTTTCTGCATCTAGAACATAATCTTCAGTCATTGCCACACCATCAATTTTTATACCATCCTGAGCTAGTAAATACGCTGTGATTGCATATACTTCATTGTTGCTTAGGCTCTTCGGAGTTGCATATGGCATAGCATCTCTGATATATGTGAATAAAGTTGTAGCCACTGGCCAATATGTACCGATAGTTCTTTTTGGTGCATCTGTGCTGCCATATACTCTTTGATTTTTAAGAGTGATCACAACTCCGTTTTCATCTTTAGATTTATTACCGCCAGTTAGTTGCGGATAACCATTTCCACCACTACCGAAGTCACCATGACAAGATGCACATTGTGCTTCATAAAGTTCATCACCCTCTTCAACGCTACCTTCACCTTCAGGCAGACCTGAACCATCTGGCAGTGCATCTATATCCCATGCTTTAATCTCATTAGCTGTTGCTGCTCTACCAAAACTAACACCCTTAGTGCTTTGTTCATTATAGCGATAAGCAGTTTCAATTCCATGTGCTTTTACATAAGTGACACCACCATCGATAGCAGTCTTATTTTTAATAGGATACACGCCAACTGCACTTGTTGTTCCGCTAGCAACTGCATTACTGCTTGTACTGCCACTGTTAGAAGCTGAACAACCTACAGCAGTTAATAAAAACGCGGAAGCAGCAAATGCTGAAGTTCCGATAACAATTGATTTACGATCTAATTTGAACATTAGTCACCTCCCCTTTAGCATCAACGGCCCATGTATGTATCGCATTTCTATGATAAACACCTTCAACGCCGACAACTTTTTTCTCTTGATTCACTGTTGGTTGCACATTATCAGAATCATCGTATGAACGACTTTGTAACAATAATGGTTTACCTTCATATTTATACATATACGAGAATCTAGTCCAAGCTTTTGGTAAAACTAAACCTTTAAGGCTTGCTTCAACAAAGTTTTTACCGCCATCAAAACTAATATCCACACCGCGGATAGTTCCATGACCACTCCATGCTAAACCTTCAATCTCTACTAAATCACCCACTTTAAGGTCAGTCCATGGTTTTTCAGGACATGGTGAAGTGATAACAGAGTTTGTTTCATTTGCATAAAAATGCTGGATAGCTCTACCGCTTGCAGTTAATGCAGTATACTTAGAAGTCTCTTCTTTTGCATACCATGGCTTATCACCAAACTCCAATCTTTTTAGCCATTTAACACATAAGTTTGCTTCCCAACCCGGAGCGATTAAACGAACTGGATAACCCTGTTCATCACGTAAAGCTTCACCATTTTGAGCATAAGCAATGATAACATCGTCAAGTACTTTTTCAATCGGTAATGTACGACTCATTTCAGAACCGTCACTCCCTTCAGCAAGCATCCACTTAGCTTCCGGTTTAAGACCTAACTCATCAAGAATAGTCTTTAAACGCACACCGGTCCATTCAGCACAAGCCATCATACCTCTAACAAACTGTAAAGAACCGAATTGCGGACCTTTCCATTCTGCAGCACCATTTGATGGACATTCTAAAAATAACACTTTACTTTCACTTGGATATCTTTTAAGTTGGTCTAAAGTAAGAACTATAGGCTTCTCAACAAGACCGTGAATCATAAGTCTGAATTTATTAGGGTCAATATGCGCCACACCGTTATGTGTACGCGTAAAGTGTAAACCATTCGGTACAATGATACCATTTAATTCATGCAACGGCGTCATAGAAATAGCAGCATGCATGTCGCCAGCTGATGACATTAACGCTGATGTTCTTCTAACTACATTGTGCTCATACTTTGATGGTAATCCATAAGGATTATAATTACACTCATCTCCTAAGCTAGTTCCCCACTTAGTATGATGTATAATATTTTCATCATCTGCAAGTAGTGTAGCCGGTGCTAGAATAGTCGCAGCAGCAGCAGCACTGACAGTTGCTGTTCTTTTGAAAAAATCTCTTCTACTAACAGATGCTAATTCTTCTGTTTCGAATTCTTTATTCATAAATTCTCCTCTTTTTTGATTGATTTACTATTTTTATTATATTAATCTGTGAATTTGGCTGATAAATCTACATTTGTTTATCACAAAGTTGGCACAAAACATAATTATACCCTTTTTATAAAATTTAATATGTTTTAATAAGCATCCGGTATCCAAGATATAAAATATCCCCGAATGATGTTACAAATAGAAACATGATATATATCAAAATATAATAATGTTTATAAGCTATATAGGCATCTTTGATATAATAAGAGGAAAACCTGATACTTATTTTTTTTCGAATATACTTGTGATAAAATCTATTGTTTTTCTGAGGATTAATATAACACTATAAACAACAAAAGAGTATAAAAAAGGATGTGCATAATTTCCTTTTTCGTACATAACATTCATCCTTGAAGATGGATCACTCACTAAGTCACTATGCACAATCAAAGTCAATACCAATAGTGTCAATGAATAAATAATTAACTCTTTTTTTATTACAGATTTAAAATTTTTCACCATTATCTATTCAACAATTTCTATTGTATCTGCGTTGGATGCTATAGTATTCTCTTCAGCTTGTTCTTCTTTTAATTCAATTATAAGCTCCTGACGCTTAATAACTAAATGCTCTAAAATGTTTGCTCCCACTTCTTCTCTATCCTGCCAATCTAGTTCATGGAATATGTTAAATAGTTTTTTGAAGTATTCATAATGCGCATCAGCACTAGTGACTTTGAAAAAATAATATCGTCTAAAGCTTATATCTTCAATATCGCAAATTACTATTTTTTGACCTATTTTATCGGGATAAACTTTTTCTTTTATCCAATTATTAAAAATTTTAGAATCCTTGAACCAATTGTACAAATGTAAATCCACTTCTTTAAAAAGTTTGTATGTCTCTACTTGTTCCTCATTAAGTTCGAAAGAATATACATTTTCATCCAATTCAAATGTATCAAGTTCTTCGTCGTAAATAGCGAATTCAAATCTTACCTGCATTTATTAATCCTGATTGTAATAATATTTTTGAAGTTTTGAAGAAATAGTTTTCTTCTGTTGTGAAGGATTTGTAGAGAAGGAAAGCCTCCTTCTCTTTTAATACTATGCTTGACCTAGTTTCATCATTCCTATCATCGTCATTGGTTTAAGTGCGTACACTTTCATTAACCACCATATCCATCTCTCAACTGTAGGGTCTAATGGAACTAATGGCGTAGGTTTAACTGTCCAGTCAAACTCAGCTAACATAACTGTACCAATGCTTGTAATCAATGGACAAACTGTATATCCAGCATATTTTGCTTCTAGTTTTTTTCCTTCCATTTGTGAGACAATATTATCTACAAGTACCTTATACTGCTTTCTTACAGATCCACCAGTTTTAGCCATTGGAACTGAAGCTACATCACCTACTGCAAATACATTCATGTATTTAACATGTTGCAATGTTTCTTTGTTTACAGGAACAAAACCACTTGCTCCACCAAGATCAGACTCAGCAACTTCTCTTGGAGCAACTGCATCTGGAGTTATATGAAGAAAGTCATAAGGAACTTCTTTTCTCTCGTGCTTAGAATAAACCTCAAAGTCTCTCATAATTGGATCATAAGGTCCTTTTTCTTGCCATTTAGCATCAAAAGTAGCTATTTTTCTCTCTTTATCAACACGTACTAAGTTATGTCTAAAGTGCCATTTGAAATCTTCTCTTTTAAATTGTTCCATGATAGCATCGTGGTACTCAGGTACACCGAACATTGCTCCACCATTTGGATAAAAATGTAGCTCTGCACCTTCTCTTGCTCCAGCTTCTTTGAGTCTTGAGTTTGTAAGATACATGATTTTCTTAGGAGCACCACCACACTTAATTGGTGTAGCCGGGTGTGTGAATAAAAATTTAATTTTTTCTTCACCCTCTTTTACATTTTTAGCTTTCTCAATGTACTCTTGCATTACATCCCAAGTTTTAGCAGAACCTTCAGCTGTCCAAATAGAACATAAACCAGTATCATCGCCCATCGCTTTATGAAGTCTTGTATTGTCTCCAGTTGAATATGCACGTCCAGCTTCTTCTAAACCTTCAAGTCTTTCATAATCATGCTGTATACCAGTGGCAACAACAAGATAATCATAACTAACAACTTGGCCTTTATCTGTTGTAACTTGGTTATTTGTTGGATCAAAATCTATAACTTTTTCTGGAATTAGCTTTACACCGTCTGGAACATAATCTTCACGATTTTCTTTAATATCATCAATATCCCAAATACCAGCTCCAACTAATGTTTGTCCTGGCTGGTAAGATGCTGATAGTTTTTCTGGCTCGATGATAGTAATATCTGGATTTTCAATGAAATTTGTTAATCTTTTAGCTGTACTTATTCCTGCAAGTCCACCACCAACGATAACAATCTTAGCATCAACACCAGATTTTTTAAGTGGAAGTTGATCTTTCTCCATTGCTTGAACATTACTAGCACCCATGAAAAGACCTGCGCCAGAGATACCTGCTAATTTCATAGCATCTCTTCTGCTCATACCTTTTTCAGATAAATCCTTATCCATTTCTGCTAACATATTATTAAGATATTTATAATCCATATTTATCCTTTTATTTCATTTACTTTATAATAATTTACAATACATTATCGTAAATTATGTAATTTCAGGCTTAAATAATAGCCTTTTTTTAAAAAATACTTCCATGTGATAAAATTGTAACATTATTTATATAGCTGTTTCAGACTTTACTATACCTAGCAAAATATATATATTCTTTTTCTCATCTATATAAAATGGTATCGTATAACCCTGATTTTGAATATCTTTTATGTTTTCATTATCAAAATAGATGGACTTTTTATATTTCTTAACCTTCGTATGCATATTAAGTATAATAGTGTCAAGATACAACTCAAAACTTTTCATATCAGATTCGCTTTGTTTCTTTAACGGTTCGAGTATTTCTCTTAATTGTTCTTTATAAAGGTCTGAAGATAAAACATTCATTCCTGGGTAGTAAGAGGAAAAGCTCACTTCAGCCTGAAGATACTTATCTAGTTCTGCTTGGAGACTTTTTTTCGTTTCATTTAACATAATCAACCTTCTTCGAGTTTATCATATTGATCGCAGGAAGACATATTTCCTAGATGACAACCCCTAGCAAAATCATACATCGCTTTTTTATCACTTTTCTCTACGCCTTTTCCACCACGAAGATGTGTAAATGCTAAATAATAACAGCCTTTTGCACTTCTTTTATTGCACGCTTTATTAAAAAAATTTTGCGCTTTTTTTACATTTATACTTATCTCTTTATGCTGGCCTGTATAGTAAAGAATACCAATTTCTACACAAGAGTGTTTTTCCCCACTGTTACAATCTTCTTTGAGTTTTTGATGTCCCGGCAGCGTATACTGAGTTGCAACTTCAAGAGGAAGATCTGGACCACCATACACTAGGTTTGTATGAGAAGGATGACCGTAAGAAAGAGTCTGAATCATAAACATCATAAAAATAATAATCTTATTCATTTTTTTCCTTGAATTTTTAAAGAAGTTTAAAAGAGAGTCTCTAGTTAGGTGGGAGTGGAAATATATATGCCGAAAGTTCAGCATATATTTTCTTATTTCATAGTATTACTAATATACTCAGCAAGAGAATCTATCTCTTCGTAAGAAAGATCTGTAAGTGCAGTTTTCATCAACATACCATAACCTTGTTTATTTAGAATAGTTCCTATTCTATAATCTTTCAGCTCTTGTGCTAACTTAGCAGCTTCTAATCCATTAATTGGTAAATATTCCACTGTAGAACCACCCGAAAAGCTAGTTTGTTTTCCATCTACACCATGGCAGCTGGCACATTCTTTTTTATAAATTGCTTCAGGATTTGGTGGCAATAACACACCTGATTTATATATTGGTGCGCTATCTGCCGCGATTAAAGCAGTACCTGCTATTAACGCAGAAAGAATAATTTTTTTCATTTTAAACCTTTAAATTATAAAATTTATCTCACATTATAATCACAAAAGTCTTAAATTAACTAAAAAGTATCTTTCAATCTTCCTATTTTACTTATAATGTTACCCAATAGCTAATTTTACACTGAAATAAGTAATTATAAAATGCTTTTCTAAGTACAGTTGCATAAATCAAATAATCAGAAATATTATCTATAATATTTTTCTATTCCTTGCATATTTGAACCCATATTAAGCAGTAACATATCCGCAATCACCAAAGCAGCCATCGATTCACAGACCACTGTTCCACGTATTGCAACGCATGGATCATGTCTTCCTTTGAGTGAAAAATCCAACTCTTCATTTTGTGTATTCACCGTATGCTGTTCTTTAAATATAGAAGGAGTCGGCTTAAAGTATACGTTCAATATAATATCTTCACCGTTACTTATACCGCCTAAAATCCCACCGGCATGATTTGTTTCAAAACCATTGGAGCGTATCTCGTCATTGTTCAACGAACCTAGTGTTGAAGCACTCAAAACTCCATCCCCAATCTCTACGGCTTTCACAGCATTTATACCCATCATTGCATCTGCTAAAACAGCATCTAGCTTATAGTATAAGGGCTGTCCAAGACCTATAGGAGTTCCTTTTATAAGTACACGTGCCACTCCTCCAACGGAGTCATGATCATTTTTTGCTTTGAGTATCACATCTTTTTGTTTTTGTTCTACTGAGGCATCAAGTGCATAAATCAAGCTTCCTTTAGCACTTTCGTAATCATATGAAGATGCCTTCACCCCGGCAATCTCACTTATCCCGCTCATAATCGAAATATTTAATGTATCCAGCATCAGTTTCGCAATCGCTCCGGCTGCAACCCGAGCAGCAGTCTCCCGTGCGGAACTTCTTCCGCCGCCTCGATAGTCTCTGATTCCATATTTATGAAAATAGGTGAAGTCAGCATGACCCGGACGGAATACATCTTTAATGTTTGTATAGTCTTTTGATTTTTGATTTGTATTATAAATAAGCATAGCTATAGGTGTCCCTGTGCTTAGCCCTTCAAACACACCAGATAAAATTTCCACCTTATCTGCTTCTTTTCTTGCTGTTTCAAACTCTGATTTTCCAGGTTTTCTTCTGTCTAACTCTGATTGGATATAGGCTTCATCAATTTTGAGCCCGGCAGGCACACCGTCCAAAATACATCCCAGTGCAGTTCCATGAGATTCCCCAAAGGTGCTGAATCTTAACTTTTGTCCAAAACTATTCACTACTCTTGCTCCTTTAGTATATCTATAGCTATTTTTGCAGCTTCTTGTTGCGCGATTTTTTTACTTTTCCCTATAGCCCTTGCATACTCTTCACCTTGTATGCTCACAGCAATTTCAAACTCTTTTTGATGATCTGGTCCACGACTTGCTATCACTTCATACTCAGGGGTGATTCCATACAAGGATTGCGTTAATTCTTGCAACAAAGTTTTATAATCACTAAAAAGAGAATCTAAAGATATCTCCTTATGATTTTTTTCTATCAAATCAATCGCAATTGCATTCACCACATCTAAACCTGATTCTAGATATATAGCTCCCATAATAGCTTCAAAAGCATTTGACAGAAGTGATGATTTTTCACGCCCGCCATTGTTTTCTTCAGCATTTGAAAGTAAAATATACTTGCCTAGGTCTAAAAAACGTGCCAGTTTATCAAAGCCTGTTTCATTCACAAGAGATGCCCTGATCTTAGATAAATTCCCCTCAGCTGATTTTGAAAACTTTTTGTACAAGTATTCACCAACCACCAAATCTAAAACGGCATCTCCTAAAAATTCCAAACGCTCGTTATCATAAGGCTTTTTATAGCTTTTGTGCGTGAGTGCTTCGGTAATAAGTTTCTTATCTTTAAACTCATAACCCAAGCTCTTTTCTAAGAGTTTTATATTATTTGACATTTTCCACTTCTCTCCTCAGTATTTTTTATATTATCTGCTTCAGTGCACGCTAGTATATCACATCTCTCATTTTCAACACAAGCAGAGTTATATAGTGCAGAGCAATCACTGAAAAGAATTACTTTCTTCACAAAAATCCTTATTATAATCTTTCACCAGATGAAACTCCACACTGATTGTATCTATAGACTGACAGGAAGTGCAACGGTGAAACGGAAATGGATATAATTGTTTACAGTTTGTGCAAATATATTCAAAACTGAGTGTTGCGTTTGTCTTTCCTCTTAAGTTTATAAGTGCGTCAAATTCAAAAACACTGCTTTTTAATGATAAATCAAAATCTCCTCGGGCAGTGTAAAGCTCTCTAAGATATGAATTTTCAGATATGACGTCTAAATTGAGATCATCTTTTGGAATATTCCAAAGTAAGTCAACCAAATTTTCACTCTCAGATGCATCAAAATTCTCCCAGGCAAGAGAAGGATTCACCCGAAACAGATACTCAAAAACCATATAAGACAAACGTCTGCTGCGCAGATATAAATCAAGAAGCTTTTGTGTTTTTTCTTCAGAAGGCACTTCAACATTATTTAATAGCTCTAAAGATTTCAAATATAAAGTGTCGCAAGTGATATCTTTTTTTAGTTCATCCAAGGGATCTAAGACTTCCAAAGCAGACTTGTAATCTTTCATATACTCATAAATTAAGAGCAGTGTTTCTAAAGCTTGCGGTGTTCGGGGATGCTTTTTTAATATTTCTAAAAATATTTGTTTAGCACGTTCTAAAAATCCAGCTTTAAAGTAGGTTTTACCCAGTAAATACATAATTTCTTTTTGATTATGCGTATCCGCCTGCTTTAAAATTTCATTATAAATTTCAATACTTTTTTCAAAGTTTCCGCTTTTAGAATATGAAGCTGCCAGAAGCATCCATGATTTTTGAGATAGTTCACCGCGTGAGACCAACTCCTTTAATTCATCTTTGGTCGGTAAAGAACGAAATTGCTTCAGAAATCTGTCAAGATGCTTATAGTCCTCTTTTCTTTTATATCTTCCCCACCAGTAAGAAAGAAAAGTGATTATAAAAATCAATGCAAAAAATATAATAATTGAAAAAAGAGGATCACGAAATTCTAAAAAAAATATATTCATCTTATTCGTACACTACAATGCCGTAATCATTTTTTAAATTATAAAATGCAGAGCTTCCCGCTAGATCCAAATCTTTCATTTTGCCAAGTTGCACTATAGAGTTTTTATTCACATTAATTCCATTTTCTCGGAAAAATTTTTTAATATTAACAAATTTAATCTCTTCTACAAACTTGTATTCAAACTCTTTATGCAACTTCATTTTATCACTCAAGAACAAGTGTTCATTCACATGGAGCTGATCTGATGCATACTTGATGGGAAGGTGCCCTGAGAGGTCAGTTAAAATCTCTTCCACATGTGCATGCTTTGGTGGCAATGTCTCTTTTTTTAAAAAAACATACTTGTTATTAAGCTTTAAATTTTGTGTGTTAGTCCAGTATTTATAAGCAGGATTAGAAACTCCAAGCTTTTTTGAAATCTCACGCCAGAGCCAAAATGAATTTAACGTATTTGGTAAATGCGACATAAATTTTTGACCCCTTTTGTAGTTTGAACCTTAATTATATAGTTTTATATTGTATAGTTTTATTAAACTTAGCACTTAAAGTGTTATAATCCTTGTATGAATATAGATATCCTCACTAATGATATATTGGCATTGAATGATAGTTTTTTTGACGGGGCATTTGATATTGTTGACTCAAACTATGATTTTATTGATGAAAATGCTTTAGTGCAACCAAAAGAAAACTACTTACTCACATTTGACTTTCTAAATACAAGCATGAATCATTTCACAAATTTAGATTTCAATTTTGTCAATAAAACCTTAAAAAAAGTGCATAGAGATGTTAATAATTTATACAAACTCCACCTTAGTCATCAAGATTATTTGTCTGATCTGGAAAAACTGTTTGAAAAAAGCTTTGAAAAAAAAATTGACCTGCTTATTCAAATGAGAAGTGAAATATCTCACATACAAAACAATGACTTTATTGATGCCTACGATAAAGAAACAATCGAGATTATCACTCAACAGTATAAACAATTAAAGACTTTATATTTTAATCTCTTTAAGGATGATTTTCTTTATCAAAGCAACAATTTAATATGTTCTATAAAAAGTATCTTAAACACAAAATTATTTTATTTTGATCAACTTTTATGGATGCAAGCAAATAAATCAGATCTGCTTAAACGGCTTTTCAAGCCCATAAATACAAACGAAGATATTAACTCAAAAATTTATATAAAACACAGACTTAGCATAGACCTGCCCTACACCGATGAGTACCGCTACCTAACTAAATGTTTAAGGATATATAAATGATACAGCAAGTTGAATATGACATTGACGATATAGAGGCTTTTTTAGAAGTGCATGAAAATTCCGAGTTCAACAGAGACTCTAAAACATTAGAAAAACTTTTAAGCGTACAAAATAAAATCTCCCTTATCGCAAATATAGATGAGTATGAACTCAAAGCCATGATTGAAAAATTACAGTTTGTCAAATATAATTTCAAAGATTTTATTATCAAAGAAGGGGATATTTCTCAGGAAATATTTTTTATACTTTCTGGAGAATGCCATGTTTTTGTGGAAAGTAAACAAGTCGGTGTTTTAAAAAGCGGAACAACATTTGGAGAAGGAGCAGCAATTTTCAATACAAAAAGAAATGCTTCTGTTGTCTGTGCAAGCAAGGAAGTAACCGTTTTATCTTTTTGTATAAATAGTGAAAATGCAGAGTTTTGTTCCTCTGCAATGGCAACACTTTACAAAAATCTAGCCTTGCAAATCAACACAAAACTAGAAAAAATGAATATGGATATTATTAAAAAATAGCAGTCACTGCTTTTGTAACAACAAATCCACCCACAACTAACCATATAAACATAGAAAGTGCCGTATAGACTGGGGCAAGTCCTAGTCCGCGGAACTTAGAAAAGATGGTTCCCATCCCAAGCGCTGTCATTGCCATTGTCAGCAAGAAAGTATCTATCTCATTGATAATGTTCACAATATTTTGAGGGACAAGACCCAAAGAATTAAATCCTGCCATGCCGATAAAATAAACTGCAAACCAAGGGATGACCAATTTTACAGCACTTGCTTCACCGCCACTTTTTTTCATCGTCATAGAGAGATAAACACCTAATACAATCAGCAATGGTGCAATCATAATAACTCTTGTCATTTTAACAATAACAGCGGAATTAGCCATGTCAATAGGAGCACCGGCGATAGAAGCCGGGACTGCAACAACTTGTGCAACTTCATGAATAGTTCCGCCAACATAAATACCAAACTCTTGAGGAGTCATATGTAAAAAACCAGTGGCAGGTTCTATTACAGCTGCGTAAAGCACAGGATATAAAAACATAGAGATAGTTCCAAAAAGCACAACCATAGAAACTGCTATTGCAGTTTTATGTTCTTCTGACTTTAAAACCGGTTCCGTTGCCAAAACTGCAGCCGCTCCGCATACTGAAGCTCCTGAAGCTGTGAGCATAGACGTGTCCCTGTCCATTTTAAAGACTTTCATCCCCAAATATGTTCCAAGAATAAATGTTGTGCTAAGCATAATCAGAGAGACCATAAATCCGCTCATCCCCACCTCAGCGATTTGCTGAAACGTGATTCTGAAACCATAGAACACTATAGCAAATCTAAGAATCTTTTTACCAGAAAATGTGATCCCTGTCCCCCACTCTTTTGGTATTTGATTATGAAGAGTGTTTGCATAAAATATTCCTATCACAATCCCTATAACTAAAGGTGAAATCCCCAAAGCTTTCACAACTTCAATACTGGATATAAAAGTGGCCGCCGCCGCAAAAATTGCCACAAAGATAATACCGCTGATCGTGCCTTGCCTATTTTCTGCACTAAATGCCATCATAACACTCCATAATAATAATTAAAATATTTATTTATTTTATTTAAGAATTATATACAAACCGCAGTGAGAAACTTATTAAAAAATACAATTTCAAGATTGCCATGACTTATGTTTTGTATGAGAATTTGATATAATTCCAAAAAAATAGAAGATGAATTCACAAAAATATTCTAAGACTATTTACAAATAAGGAAAATATATGCTGTTTATCAAACACATACTTTTACTGAGTGTTCTATCGATTTCACTCTATGCCCATGCTTTAAAAGAGAACTATCTTCAAGTAGACTACAATCAAACCACAGACACTTTAAACATAAACTTAGAGGTTGAAACGAGACTTTTACAAGAAAAGTACACCTTTATGGATGATAATAAAAATGAGATAGTTTCTCATAAAGAGATGAGAAACCATCAAACAACTCTCTTAAAGTACGTCATGAAGCATATCGCTTTTTACTCAAATAGTGAACAATTACCTCTAGAGGATTCAAATGTAAGCATTGCTCGCGGCGATAACCTTCAAACCTATATGCAAATAAACAAATCTTTTCAAGGGATCTCACTTGATGACTTGGAGCTGAAGTATGATATGTTTTTTGAACTTGAGGATACACATAAACTTCTTATACACTTAAGTGATAATCGAGGGGACTTTATCTTGAGTAAAGACTTACAGCACTATAAATTCACATCTACCCCTATGACTCAATGGGAAAGATTAATTGTCTTTATAGAAGAAGGTGTGGTGCATATTTTAGATGGCTTAGATCATCTTCTTTTTATACTTATGCTCTTGATTCCTATTGTCGCTTTAAAAGGTTCTTATCTTCAGTTATTTAAGATTATTACAGTATTTGCTCTTGCACACTCGATTACACTTTTTATTTCTGGATTTGGCTTATATGTGCCAAGTGTTCCTTTAGTCGAGAGCGCTATTGCCTTAAGTATTTTTGTTGTGGCATCTTTGAACTTTTTTAAATTATATTCTCATGTTAATTATAAAATAGTCTTTGTATTTGGACTTATGCATGGTTTTGGTTTTGCCAATGTTCTCAAAGTTGGACAGGTCAGCGATACAACATCATTTTTAGTAGCTCTATTTGGCTTTAACCTTGGCGTGGAGTTTGGACAAATATTTATGGTGCTTGTATATATGCTACCTCTGTACTTTATAAGAGATAACAAATATAAAGAACATATTATTAAAATCCTTACATTTATCACTGCCGCTATTTCTGTTGTATGGTTTTTAGAACGAGTTGGCTTAATATAGCTGACAACTGCTACAATAGAGAGTATTAAAAAAATTAAACACTCTCTAACTTATTTTACAAGCACTGCTAAATTTGATCGAATAAGTTTTGTATCATCTGCCGCCACTTCAGCAATCTCTAGCTCTTGAAGTCTTGCATTGTTAATTTCTTTCACATCTACTAAATATGATTTTATAGTACTGCTTCTTCCTCTTGCCAATGTTTGCAGTTCTTCAAGGCTAACCACTTGAATAGCCGAACACTCTTTCACCAAAGCTTGAAGATATGCTCTTTTAAACTTCTCTTTATCATCATATTTATCTTCAAGGGCATCTTTAATTTTATCTATTTTGTCATCATCCCCTGTTATTTTTTCAAATATATCTTCTAAAAGGTCTATATTCATCGCACTCACTTTCTCTTCTTCATTTTTAGCACCACTTAACTTCACCACTAAATCCGCTAATTTCGCTCTTTTCATCGCTGCTTCATCTATTTCTAAATTATAGGTGCCTGTGATGCTTAAATCCATTTTTGGACGCTTGAGGAGAAGTTTAGCTATATTGTCAAGTTTTTCTCTTTCAGCCGGAAGTATTGCTAAAGAAGCGCCTTCAAACTCAGCATACTTAAGCTCATCCCCGCCAATTCCAAGCATAGACCCTAAAAAGCTAAATGGTGAAGCAACTGCTTTTAAGATTAAGTTCCCTAAAGTTTTCCAAACAAGCGCACCGTATTTAAAATCAGGTTCATCCACATTACCGCGTATTGGCATATCTATATCTATAACACCATCACTATCTTCAAGAAGTCCGATAACAAAGCCCAAAGGAAGAGAACTTCCGCCTTCCACCTCCAGTGTGTCTCCGAGCTTAATATTTTTAACAATAATACTATTTTCACCAAGAAGCACTGATTCTTTAATATCGTAATTTAAATCTAAAAATAATTTCCCATCATCTATTTTATATCCTGCAAAAGTTGCACTGTATCCACTCATAGCCGATAAATCCAGGTTCTTAAAATTAAAGTTTATATCAGTATATGCTTTTGGATTAGCAGCATTCACACTTCCTTTTAATTTTGTAGAACCGTATTTATCCACTTCACCGACAATATCTATATAGGTGGTCTCATTTGGGTTTGATGAAATAGAATAAATCACACCGTTTAAATCATGAATATCCGTTTTAAAATTAATCGGCAAAGATGCATCAGCAAACACTGCATTTCCATCTTTTACATTCACTTTCATAATTTTTACAGGGAAAGCCTCTTTTTTCTCACCTTGGGTTACATTTTCATCGACAACTGCCACTGACTCTTGCGTGGTGTTTATATCCGCACTTGCATTTGCATCACCGCTTCCTTTCATCAGAGTGGCTAAGTTCATCGTTTTATTTGCATCTATAAGCGCACTTACAAAAAAGGAATCTATGTCAATCTCATTTACAAAGAGTCTGTTTGGTTGTGTTTCAAGAGTGAAGCTTTTTAAATCAAGTTTATTAAAAGAAACTATGGCAGAATCATCACGGCTGTCATGCACAAATAACTCATCCAACTTAAAAGAACCGTTGACACTTAAATCAGGATTTTTGCTAGAGGGGCTATACTTTGTCTTTGTTTTAAGACTTAAATACCCATCTTGTAAATATACAAAGGCATGTTCATCTATATAAGGATTTAAGTCTTTTAAAGCCACTTTGCTAAGTTCAATGCTTCCTGCTTGTTTGAGAGGGGTGTGTCTCAGGCTTCCACTGGCTTTGAGCTTTCCTTTAGAGTTTATTCGCCCAGAGAGATAATACTTCATCCAAGAATATTTTTTAGAATCAATATTGTAAGCGCTAAGATATATATTATCTATTTTGGATGCGACACTTGGATCCAACATATTGTCCACAAAGCTCACCTTCGCGCCTTTGAGTGAGACTTTATCCAGATGAACTCTATACTCTTTTTCTTTTGTGCCAACCTTGGCTTTTTTCACTCCCACAACTTTTTTTGCCTGCTTGGGGACGACTAAATTTTCTAAACTTAAACTCCCATCACCAAGTCTGGCAGTTCGCAGGTTTAAGTACTTCATAGTTGTATCTGTGATTTTCACATCTTTTGTAGCTGTGTTTAACTTTATTCCACTCACATCAAAAGCACTGAAAGTCACGAGCCGTCTATTTGTGCTTCTTTTATTAAGCGCAAATGCATTTAGGTGAAGATTCGCATCATTGACATCTATGACTATGCTTGAATTAATATCTTTTGCAGTTACATTTGCATCAAAACCAGCCATTAAACTGCGTAGTTTTACATTATAAACTTTTAACTCTTTTCTTGCAATGTCATCAATGTAAGGGATAAAATGTGTGACATCCAGTTCACTACATTTCATATAAGAACTTGCATTTAAAACATTATGAATTACAGAACCCTCTGAAGTACACTTAAATTGATTGTTTAAAGTCAGATTCATTTGATAACTTAGTGGATCTTCGCCGGCTAAACTAACATTTTGTGCAAAAATATTCAACTCATCAAGAGTGTTCTTCACCGATGGCTTGATTCCATCATCAATAAAGTTCACCTTGATTTTTTCTAATGCAATTGCGTCAACAAGAACATTCCAAGGCTTCGCATCCTTATTTTCTTCTTGTTCAGGTTTCTCTGCCACTAACTCTTTAGCTTGGTCTTTTGTATTTATTTTTATATATTCCAGCCAATCTATGACACCCTTTGCATCCCTTTTAGCAGATATACTGAGTGAATGAAGTCCCATTTTTTTCAAGCGCACATCTTGAGCAAGGGGTTTTACAGTCGCATCATGAAGATAGAATGAATCAAGCGTTAACACATCTTTGTGATTTCCCTTTGGTTTCACCCTTAAATTTTGTAAATCTATATTCACTTTGGAAATAGTTGTTTCTTTTAAATCATCAAGATTCACATAATACTCGGCATCTAAAGAGATCTTTCCATCCGCCACCTCAAGATTCAAGTCATCTTCAACATAGCGCCACTGTGTATAAAGTTTACTCGCCTCAAAGCCTAATTCACCTTTGATGACAAGAGGTTCAAATCCCACTATTTCACTCTTTAAATCTATAAAACCGCCATCAGAGAGCAATGTATAAAACCTTATTTTTGCATCACTTGAAGTTAAGTCATTTGTGTCTATATTTTTTAGCTCAAAACCTATGGTGTCAAGACTCAGTTCAAATTTATCACCCCGGGAATAATCTTCATAGTTCATACTCCCATTCACAACGGCAATTCTATCAAGGATGATTCTAGGTGTTTTCATTGTGCTGTTTGTATCATCTGAGACTTCTGCTTCTTTTGTTTTGGCGATAGATGCAAAATTGATTTTTTTATCTTTATCCAAAACCAGTGAGATTCTAGGCTCTTCTAAGATAAAATTTTTAAGATGGATTGCAGAGTTGAAAAGTGAATACACTTCTATATTTAAGAATATATCTTTAATGTGAACAAGCTCTTTATCATCAAGTGAACTTAACTTCAGACCTGAAATATTAAGATAAAAAGCATATGGATTAAAAAAGATGGAATCAATTTCGATTTTGGCATTTGTTTCTTTTGCAACAATATCAATAATCTGAGGTTTTAAAATTAACGGGAGAGCTATAAAGCCAAAGAGGGTGTAAACAAGGATAAGAGAAAGAATAATTTTTTTAAACAAAATAAACTCCAAACTATTTTAATAGTTTAAAGTTTATCTGATTAAAAATTAAAGGACGATTATTTATGCTTCCTTAATTCATCTGCTCTGGGAAAGATAAACACTGCGTCTCTGTAAACAACAATATTCTCTTCATGTCCAATCGCATACGCTTTGATTGTAATAGGGATAATTGTATCTTTTCTAGCCTCATCCACAAGCACATCTGTCGTACTGAGAATTACAACTTTTTTCTTTTTAACTCCAGGAGTGGCCGAAAATTTACTCGTTGGTTTAAGAATTGTGATTTTACCTTCCATACCTTTTGGAGGGATTACATCAAAGTAAAAATCCATTGTTTCATTTTGCGTATTTTGAAGTAAGAAAACATAAGCATTATCAACTCTCACTTTACCATCAGGCATTGCTTTAGTAGAATATAAACGACCCTCTTTGTTGATATTTAAAAGCATATTTTCTTTTTCACTACCCATTAGTGCCAAAATAACCATCAGTCCAATCAGAATACCTATGTATCCTAGAATCTTTCCAC
>JACKQG010003853.1_pt1 | contig 17964 bp, 20 predicted proteins | sample 8237621 | NCBI WGS metagenome assembly JACKQG01 (sample SAMN15677084, study PRJNA649215) | marine metagenome | biome: marine; feature: Black Sea; material: saline water; isolation source: suspended particulate matter (SPM) from the Black Sea western gyre | collected 2013-06-09/2013-06-10 | depth...
AATCAAACAAACCAAACAACCCTAATCAAAACAAACCAAACAACCCTAATCAAAACAAACCAAACACTGCTAAAAATTAATCATCAATTAATTTTTGATAGATGAATATGTGCAATTTTCCATGTTGGTTGCTTCACTAATACAAATGTTGCACGTCCATTCATTTCCATATGTTCTCCTGTGTATGCTTTGGTGTCTACTAACATTCCTTTTTGGATTAATTCTAAAGCCACAATTGATGTATCTCCAAATAGACTGATTTTTGGATTTTTTATTTCATAAGAATAATCCGTAATACTGACAAATTTCAATTCTTCTAATTCAATTGTATTTTGATAATCTTTAAGATCATATGGTGGTAAATCACTAAAACTAGAAAATTTAGGATCATTGAGGTGAATGTCTCTGAGTGTAGCGAGATCCTTTGTAATCCCTGCTTGGAATAATGTTTCTATGACTTTGATGATTTCTTCATTATCGCTCAAAACAACTCACTCCGAATATAGAAAATATCAGTTTAAATCTTCTGTACAATTATGCATAAAAACCCGATTATTTTTTAGAGAATCTTTATTAATTATCAATTGATTATTTTTATGATTTCAATGAACGCAAAATTAACTACAACATTTAGTAAAGATTTGCCCATTGTTATTCTACTATAGTGTGCTCAAAATTTACTAGCTTAAAATTATGGAGAGAAATTTGATGAATAAAATGGAAACTATGACTGGTGCAAAGGCCTTGATGACGGCTATGGAAAAAGAAGGCGTCAAACAAGTATTTGGATTACCTGGAGGTGCAAATCTTCCAATGTACGATGAATTTGCCCGGTGTGATATTAGACATATCTTGACAAGACATGAACAATCTGCAGCTCATATGGCTGATGGATTTGGCAGAGTTAGTAGAAAGCCAGGTGTATGCTTTGCAACATCTGGACCTGGTGCAACTAACATTTTAACTGGAATTGCAACTGCGCAAGCTGATTCTTCTCCAATGATTGCAGTAACTGGACAAGTACCTGTTTCAATGATTGGAAAAGATGCCTTTCAAGAAAGTGATATTATTGGAATGGCAAACCCTGTTGTAAAATATGCTTTTCAACCAAGAACTGCAGGAGAAATTCCAGAAGTTGTCAAAAAAGGATTCTTCATTGCAGAATCTGGAAGACCTGGACCTGTGTTAATTGACATTCCAAAAGATGTACAACAAAATGAAGCACCGATGAATTTTCCAGATGAATTTAAAATTCAAGGATATCATCCTTGGGCTGATCCTGATATTGTTAATGTTGAAAAAGCAATTGACATGTTACTTCATGCTGAAAAACCAATCATCTTAGCTGGTGGTGGTACTATTATTTCATCAGCATTTGCTGAATTACAATCTATTGCTGAAACCCTTATGCTTCCTGTAGTTACTACTTTCAAAGGTAAGGGTGCATTTCCTGAAAATCATCCGTTATCTTTGGGGCCAATTGGAATGCATGGTCATGCTGAGGCAAACAAAATGATGTCTGAAGCTGATTGTGTATTGGCCATAGGAACTAGATTTTCTGATAGGTCTGTTGGAACATTTGAGGCTTTTGAGAAGCGATTAAAAATTATTCACATGGATGTTGATCCTGCAGAAATTGGTAAGAACCAAACTGCACAAATTGCTGTGATTGGAGATGTTCGAGTCAATCTAAGAGTGATGGTGAAGTTACTTTTACAGCGAGTTATCAAGAAGTCTGAAGAAAGTCCTTGGGTTAAACATGTTAAAGAGACTAAATCTTATTGGAAAGAAAACTTGAAACTACATCCAGGTGAAATGGGTGCTGCTAAAATTTTACGTAAACTCCGTGAAATATTGCCTAAGGAAGCTGTCGTTACAACTGAAGTGGGACAACATCAAATGTGGGCATCTTTATTCTATGATGTGATTCAACCTGGTACTTTCTTTAGTTCTACTGGACTTGGTACTATGGGTTGGGGATTTCCTGCTGCAATTGGTGCTAAAGTTGCAAGACCTGATGTTCCTGTTGTAGATATTGCGGGTGATGGAAGTTTTGCAATGACTGAAAACTCTCTTGCAACTGCAGTATTGGAAGATATTCCTGTAATTGTATTTGTCTTAAATAATTCTACATTGGGAATGGTAGCTCAATGGCAAAGAACTTTCTATGATAGAAGAATGATTGGTGTGGATCAAAAAAGCTGTCCTGATTATGTTAAACTCGCAGAGTCTTATGGTGCTCAGGGAATTAGAGCACAATCTATGGATGAACTTGACAAGGCAATTAGAACTGCAATAAGCAGTGATGTTGCAACCGTTATTGACATCCCAATTGATCCTGAAGAAGATGTATTACCATTTGTAGCTCCTGGAACTTCGCTTGCGGATATGATCTTACCTTCTTAGTGGTTGATTATGTGGGCAATTCTTTCTATTTTAGTTGAAAACAAACCTGGAATCTTGTTTAAGGTAACGCATCTTTTTAGATCCCGCAATTTCAATATTGATAGCATTTCCGTTGGAATAACTGAGAATCCTGATTATTCTAAGATGACTATTACAACATATGGTGATGAAAAACAAATTGAACAGATTGTAAAGCAACTTGATAAGATGATTGATACTGTAAAAGTTGAGCATTTAGATGAGCACAAAACAGTATTTAGAGAACTTAGTATTTTTAAGATAAAACTTAGTAATGCTAATGATAGTATGGAAATTAACAAATTAGCAAATGCATATGGTGGCAAAGTACATGATGTGAAAAAAGACTCTATCATGGTAGAATTGACTGCTACTCCTGATCAAATCAAAGCATTTGAAGAATTGGCAAAACCATTTGGAATTATTGATGTTGCACGAACTGGGGTTGCTGCATTACAGAGAAGTGGTGTTTAATGGTAAATGTTAGAATTTTTGATACAACATTACGTGATGGTGAGCAAACTCTTGGTGTATCTTTATCTCCAGATCAAAAATTAGCAATTGCAAAAAAACTTGATGAATTGGGAGTAGATGCAATTGAAGCGGGTTTTCCAGTAATTTCTGAAGGTGAATTAAAAGCTGTCAAGATGATTACTTCAGAAGGATTGTCTTGTGAAATTGCAGGATTAACTAGAACTATCAAAAAAGATATTGATGCTGCAGTTGATGCTGGATTGAACTATATTCATACATTCATTGCAACTTCCGATATTCACTTGGAACACAAACTCAAGATGACTAGAGAACAAGCACTTGAAAAAGCAATTGAAGCAGTAGAATATGGAAAATCCCGTGGATTGCAAGTAGAGTTTTCTGCTGAAGATGCATCTAGAACTGATAGAGAATTTTTGAAAAAAGTTTTTGGTGATGTTGCAAAAGCAGGAGCTGATCGTGTAAACATTCCTGATACTGTGGGTTATTCTACTCCTGAATATATGGCTGAAATTACTAGAGATACTATTGAAGCTACCAAACTTCCAGTAAGTGTTCATTGTCATAATGATTTTGGATTGGCAGTTGCAAATTCTTTATCTGGAATTCATGCAGGTGCTGCATGTGCACATGTTACAATCAATGGTATTGGAGAACGCGCAGGAAATGCTTCATTGGAAGAACTTTCTATGGCACTCAAATGTTTGCCTCATAAACAAAATTACGAAACTAACATAAAATCTGAATTAATCTATGATACGTCTAGATTCATCTCAAAGACTGTGGGAATTATTGTACAACCCAATAAGGCAATTGTTGGTGCTAATGCATTTGGGCACGAATCTGGAATTCACACTCATGGTGTATTGAATAATCCTCTTACTTACGAACCAATCAGTCCTGAATTAGTTGGAAGAAAAAGATGGCTCAAAGTTGGAAAACATGCAGGAGTTCATGGAATGAATGCAATGTTGGAAGAATATGGTATAAAGCCAACTGAAGAGCAAGCAAAACAAATCTTAGAAAAAGTCAAGGTGTTAGGTGACCAAGGAAAACAAGTTACTGATGTTGAATTGTTATCAATGGCAAGTGAAGTTTTGGGTGAAAAAGAACTTAAAAGAATTGTTCAGTTGACTGGATTTTCAGTTTCTACTGGAATTGGAACAATGCCTTATGCATTTGTAAAACTAAATGTAAATGGACAGGATCATATTGGAACTGATTATGGTGTTGGGCCTGTTGATGCGGCATTAAATGCAATTCAGAAAATCACTGGAAAAATTTCAGAGATTCGAATCAAAGATTATGGATTAGCATCAATTTCTGGCGGGTCTGGCGCATTATGTGAAGTTACAGTGAAAGTTGAAGACCCATTAGGAAACAAAGTTTCTGCAAAATCTGTTGGTGAGGATATTGTAACTACTTCAGTCAAAGCAGTCATTGATGCAATTAACCGAATCATGCTCAAAAAAATGCTTCATGAAAAACAGGTAAAATAAATCCTAAAATTATCTTGATGTGATATTCTGCTATGTATAAAATTTCATTAATTACAGGTGATGGAATAGGTCCAGAGCTATCTGAATCTGTACTTTCTGTTTTGAATACTATTCATGATAATTTTGATTTGAAATTTGATGTTACAAAATTATCTGCAGGGGACAAGGCATTATCTGAAACTGGAAAAGCACTTCCAGATGAAACGGTTGATGTGATAAAACAATCTGATGCTTGTATGAAGGCCCCTGTTGGTGAAAGTGCAGCTGATGTTATTGTTGTTTTGAGAAGAATGCTTGATCTTTATGCCAATATTCGACCTGCAAAATCATATCCACACATGCCTGCATTACGTGATGATATTGATATGGTTATAGTTAGAGAGAATACTGAAGATCTTTACACTGGTAAAGAGTTCAGTTTAGGTAATTCTTCTGTTGCTTTAAGAATAATTTCTGAAGCCGCTTCTAAAAGAATTGCAAAATATGCTTTTGAAACTGCCACACAGCGTAACTCTATGAAAAAAGTCACATGTGTTCACAAATCAAATGTGATGCGAATAACTGATGGCATGTTTGCAAAAGCATGCACTGACGTTTCTAAAGATTATCCTGATATTGCATTTGAGGAAATGTATGTTGATGCATGTGCTATGAATTTGATTAGACAACCGCAAAAGTTTGATGTTGTGGTAACAACCAATTTGTTTGGTGATATTTTATCTGATGAATCTTCACAAGTAGTAGGTGGTTTAGGAATGGCACCAGCTGCTAATATTGGAGATAATTTTGCATTGTTTGAACCCGTTCATGGTGCTGCTTTTGACATTGCAGGACAAAATATTGCTAATCCGTCATCCTTCTTACTATCCATAAAGATGATGCTTGATTGGTTGGGAAATAAACACAATGATTCCAAATGTATTGAGGTTGGAGCAAAATTGGAATCAACCATATTTGATTTGGTTAAATCTGGTGTAAAAACCAAAGACATTGGTGGTACTAGTAGTACTACTGAATTTACTAAACAGATTACAGATAATCTCTAAAGGATATCTGATAATTAAATTTGAAAACAACGAGATACATGGAAAACACGTTGAATCAAGGACGTATTCCTAACATGATGTGTTTTCCAGACCTATCATTCTACTACGCAGAACAATGGTTTCTCGTCATAACTATTACGTCAATATCATATTTAACAATGATCTAAATTCTCCGCTAGTGGCAATAATGGATAAAATCTAGGAAATTCTCTGAATGTATTCTTCATGTGTTTTTTTCTGGTTTTGGACTATCCATAAAAATACTTCATAGTTTACATTCATGATTTTTGTTTTAAATTTTTGTTAAAATTCGAAAAGTGTAAAAAGTTTGATCCTTTTGTAATCTTTGAGATCTTATCTGGATAATTTTAAAAAATTACCAATTTTTATTAATTGGACTTTTAATTCCAATGATATGGTAGATTGCTGTATTTGTAAGGTTGTCCCAGGCACACTAAAAATTTCTGATGGTAATCCAAAATACAAAGGAAAGCCAATTTGTAAGGAATGTCAGGGATATCGTAAATTGCTCAAAGAAACAAAATAGGTTATTCTGTATCTTTAGTTTTATTTTTTGTAGCCCATTCTTCGTACATTTTGATCAATTCATCCACATCTTTGCCTTCTTCTGAATATGTGACAATTACTCCAAATGTTCCTTTTTTATCATGACCTCTTGCAAAGTATCCCCAAAAGGAATCTGGTAATTTTGCAAAACTACTTGAATCATGTGAAACTCCTATGAGATTATTTCCAATCACTTCAACTACTTTTTTAGCATCGTTTTGTTCGATCATGAATTTTCTAGAAGAATAATGAACTTAAGCGTATTGGAATTTAGAATGAATCGTCCATACTGTTTATATTCTAGAATTATAACTCACATTTGCATTGAGCTACAATCAAAAAGATCAAGATGATTACCATGGTTTCCACGATGAAGATTTTGGTTCTGATTATGATTTTGAGGACTAAATATGAAATGTCAATGTAGTAGCGATAAATTGTGTTTGTTTCACTACATCACACACAATCCTGATTCAATAAAACCTAAAGCCTAAACAAGATGATTTCTATGGTAAATGACAATTCAACAAACAACTCAGAAAACTATGAAGATACTGTTGATAAAAGATTTGAGAATTTGTATCCTGATTACAATTATTCATTGGAATCATCATATAATGAAAAAGATTCTAGAAAAAGAAAAAGAATGAAAACCATGTATTGATGCTCTGAATCATTGCAAGAATAGTAAACTTGATGATAATTGAATTATCTTTAGATATCTATGGACTTAATCTGTCAGGATCTCTTGGGTATAATACCACTTCACGAACATTATCAATTCCAATTAGTGTGGTCATCAATCTATCTAATCCCATTCCCCATCCTGAATGTGGTGGCATTCCCCAATCAAATGTTTTAAGATGATCTGTGAATTGAGTAGGATCTAATCCTTGTTCTTTCAATCTCTCTTTTAACATCTCTGGATTGTGAAGTCTTGTTCCTCCTGAGGATAATTCTAAAAATCCATATTGTAAATCAAATGAGCGTGAAAGTGTTGCGTCCTCATCTTTTTCTCTAATGTAAAATGGTTTTAGTTTCATTGGCCAGTCTGTTAAGAAGTAAAATCCTGGATGATTTTTGCCTATAATTCTGAGATGTGAATCAAGTAAGTCGTCTCCGAATTCTACTTTTTCTCCTTCTTCTTTTAATTCCTCTATACATTGAGTATATGTTACTCTTTCAAATGGAACTGATGGAACTTCTATTGTATGTTCAATTAATTCTTGTTCTGCTTTACAGTTTTCAGAAATATCTTTGTATACTGTATGTACAAGTGATTCTAAAACATTCATGACATCTTCATAGTCCATAAATGCAGCTTCAATGTCGATACTGGTAAATTCTGTTAAATGTCTTCCTGTGTGAGAGTTTTCTGCTCTGTAAAAATTTGAAATCTCAAATACTCTTTCTAATCCAATTGTCATTTGTTCTTTGTATAGTTGAGGACTTTGTGCAAGATATGCTGTCTTTCCAAAATAATCTAATGAAAATAAATCTGCCCCTCCTTCACTTGCACTACCAATAATTTTTGGTGTTGTGATTTCTATGAACTTTTTATCTGCTAAAGTTTTTCTTAATGATTGTAAAACATGGTGACGTAATTTGAAAATTGATGCTGTCTTTTGATTTCTCATATCTAATGCACGATGATTTAATCTTGTATCGATGTTACTTTCCACCCTGCCAATTGGATCGACAGGTAATGGATGAATTGCTTTTCCCAACACTTCGATCTCCTCTGCTTTAATCTCAAATGCAAAATCTCTGGCTTTGGTTTCTTGCACAATCCCTTTGATGCTTACAACACTTTGACGATTAATTTCTCCTAGGTTGTCGTTTAACTCGCCTTTTACAATAACTTGGGAAATTCCTGATACGTCACGCAATGTAATAAATGACATTTTCCCTAATTTTCTTAAATCTTCAATCCATCCCCCTAACACAACTTGTTTTCCGATTAATTCTTGATTTAATTCTGAAATATCGTGAGTTTTAACGAAAACCATATCTCTATCTTTTATCCTCAAATTCTATCTCAATGTCAAGGTTTCGGGCATTTTTGACTATGTGGATGACTTTTTCTGTATCGATTGGAAATTTGGGAGTCCATTTACCTGAAACTACTGCCTTGGTCTTTTGAACGCCTCCTGGTGCCCAAACTGCATTTATTGATAAAATTTTAGTTGGAAAAAACAAATCTTCTATGAATCGCTTATCTGTCTCATCTGCCTCTACAAGCCAAATTTTCCCCTTGAATTGCTCCTGTAATATTCTGTAAATGGTACGACTTTGTCTAATTATGATGATGTCCTTTTTTGCCAGTGATAGGACAAAATTCCCATCAAATTCATTACATGAGTATAATGTAAAATTCTCAATTTCTTTATTTGATTTTGCAATATTTGCAAGATTCATTGATGCATCTATGTCTGCTTTAGTTAATTCTCCTGATTCTAGTTTACTCTCGCACTGAGGACAGAGAATTGAATTTTTAGCATCAAAGCCACAGATTGGTAATTTCATTTGAATCGACTTTTTCATTCTGATAATGTTGTTTATATCCCTTAGTGCAAAACAAAAATTCTAGTTGGATCTAAGAGAATCATGACGTTGCTAAAAATTGATGGTTTATCATCTAGATATTCATCATCAAAAGGACCTGTGTATGCAGTAGATGATGTTAATTTTGAATTAGAATATGGTGAAACGATAGGAATTGCTGGTGAAAGTGCATGTGGTAAAAGCACATTGGGGTTGTCTTTAATTCGAATGCTTTCAGGTGGAACTGCTCAAGGAAAGATCATGTTTGATGGTGAATCTGTTTTGGATATGGATGAATCTGACTTTGATGATGAATTTAGGTGGAAAAAAATCTCTATGATCTTTCAGGGGGCAATGAATTCTTTGGATCCTGTATTTACAATAAATGAACAATTTGTAGAAATTCTAAAACAACATAGATTTGATGGGGATTCAAAAACAATTATTTCAGAAGCAATGAATTCTGTCAGTCTTGATAAACATGTGTTAAAAAAATATCCTCACGAACTAAGTGGGGGAATGAAACAAAGAGTGATCATTGCTATGGCGTTGTTGCTAAAACCAAAATTTGTAATTGCCGATGAACCCACTACTGCATTAGATGTTTTAATTCAAGCACAAATTATCAATTTGTTAAAATCTCTAAAAAAAGATGGCATGTCTTTTATGCTAATTACGCACGATTTAGCAGTTTTGTCTGAAATTGCTGATAAAATTGGTATAATGTATGGTGGTCAAATGGTAGAATTTGGTTCTTCAGAACAGATTTACAAAAATCCAAAACATCCCTACACTCAAGGCCTCTTAGAATCTATCCCTACATTGAAAGGAAATACTCCGAAATACATCAAAGGAATCCCTCCTAGTTTACTTGACAAGCCTACACAATGTAGATTTCTTGAAAGGTGTCCTTTAGCAATTGAAAAATGTAAAGAACTTCCACCTAAATTTAAAACTGAAACTGGTTATGTTAGATGCTGGTTATATGAAGACGAAAAATAATTATTTTAACTAAGATATTCTTCATCAATTTTTTTTAGATATATTTCTTGTAATTGTGAAATTTCTCTGCCTGTAGTATTTCTTGAAATAATTTTTGCATATTCAACTAAATCTTGATTTTTATGCATTTTCCCAAACTCTTCAATTTTTTTATGTGATTCTTGCTCAAATTTCATTATCTCTCTCAACTCTTTACTGATTTCAATAGCCTTCATGTTTTCATAATTTTTGGAATTTGATTTTCTGAAACTTATCTCGTCGATTAATTTTTGAATTTCATCTGGTTCTCCCATATTTTTAATAAAAAATTACTCAAATAAGTTAATTTTGAATTTCCTTTTTATGTTCTAATATGTGCTTTAATCCATCTGTCATGCTTAGTGAATCTAAATCGATTTCACAGTAAGGACACTTCAATTTACTATGAGAATTTTTTCACAAGTGGTAAACATGAATCAATAATTCTTAGCATTTCTGATCTGATGACTTTTTTGTCAATTGATATCCATACTCTTGATTTTTTGATTGCGAAGGAAATAGTTTGAACTTTTTCTCTCTCTTCCCATACAAATTCAATTTGGCCTAAATTCTTGTCAAAAAATCCTTCCAAATCTGTCTTTATTGCAATATGTGAGAATTGGTACTGGGTATTTTTTTCATCTAAAAGTGGAATCAAGTCTGGTCTTCTTTTGTATGCTAACAAATTTCCACTTTCACCAATTACGCCTACAAATCGAATAAATGGGCTTATTGTTGAAATAGAATCACAAATCTTTTCAAATTCTTCTTTTGACATTGATAGTGTTCTGACAAGATGATATTTTAATGAATTGTACATTCTTTGTTCTAGATTTAATTAAATACGGCCTGAAAATAGTTTGATTTGTGGATTTTACCGACTTATTCCCTTTTGCATCTGATGTCGGTTATTATCTTCTAGCTTTAGTTAACTTCTTTGGATCTTTGGTACCTTTTGTGCCTTTACCTGGATTTTTACTTCTTGCAACTATGTCTGTTGGTGATCAATACGATCTACATATTTTGGCATTAGTATCTGCAATCACTGCAACTGTTGCAAAACAAATTATTTTCTATGTTAGTTATGGTGGTCGAAAAATGATTAACGAAAAAACCAGAAAGAGAATGCGCCCTTTTGAAAGATTAATTAAAAGATATGGTGCAGGCGCTGCTTTTTTTGCAGCTGCAACTCCAATTCCTGATGATTTAGTTTACGTTCCTCTTGGATTGGCAAAATATAATCCAAAAAGATTTTTTATTGCTACATTGACTGGCAAAATTGTTCTTAGTTATTCAATTGTATTTATTTCACATAATTTGGGATTATCTCTAGTGGAACCATTCCTTGAAAATGTTGATGATGCGACACCTGTCTACATTGGAATGATTGTTTTTGCTGTTATGATGACTGCTGCTATCATATTACTATTGAAATTAGATTGGGCCAGGATACTGGGAAAGTTTGCACCATGGACTTTGGATGAAAATAACAAAGACTAGATTTCTATTTTAAAATTCCATAATTTATCAACAGCTTTACTAATCCCTACTCTTGGAGATGATGTGATTTTTTTTCTGTTTATTCCTTCTGTAATGTATAGTTTTGATTTTTTTGTTAAATCTACACCATAATCTTCTTTGGTAATTCCAAAAGCTTGTGCTAGTTTTGCAGGACCATTTGTAAGATTTTTCAAATCTGTTTTCCCTCTGTTTACTTGCATGATGTTGATTCCTTTTTCAGGTTCTATTGCACGAATAAGTACTGCTCCTGCTGCCTTTTTTGGGGATTTGGCTACTACGTTGAAGCAAAAATACATTCCATATGTAAAATACACATAGGCTGTTCCTACCTCCTCAAACATTATCTTGTTTCTATCTGTAATTTTTCCAAATGCATGGCTTGCTGGATCATCTCTGTGTCTATAAGCTTCAGTTTCTGTAATGATTCCTGAAATTTCATGTCTGCCTATCTTTCTAATGATTTTTTTCCCTAAAAGATTTTTTGCAACAGTAACTGTATCTTTTGAATAAAATTTTCTAGGAAGAATAGTCAATATCTATTTTAACTTCTTTGTTATTTTTTAACTCTGTGATTAAATGGAATAGTTTCACAATGTCCTTATTCAATACTTTGATTAAATCTTGATTGTATATGGTGGCTGCTGGATGAACTGTTAAAAAATACAATTGATTATCTTTTCTAACTAGTTTACCTCTAAACTTTGTAATCTCTGATCCTCCTAAAAGTGAGTTAAATGCGGTATTTCCTAAAATGCAAATTATTTTTGGTTTGATAATCGATATTTCTTGTTTCAAATATTCCTGACATATGTCTCGCTCTGTTGTAGTTGGAACTCTGTTTTTTGGCGGTCTGCATTTTACAATATTTGTAATGTATACCTCTTCCCTTGAAATTCCTGTTTTTTCTAATGCTGCTGATAGTTTTTTTCCTGCAACTCCTATGAATGGCTCTCCGTTTTTGTCTTCATTTTTTCCGGGTGCTTCGCCTACAAAAATTACATTTGATTTGAAATTTCCTTTACCTGGAACTGAATTTGTTCTAGTTTTAGATAGATTACATTTTACACATTCTATTACATTTTGTTTGATGACTTGTAATTTTTTACTCATTTTCTAATTGACACTCTTTACTGTTGCAGTTCCTCTAATTGTTGGTCCACCATTGCCCATTATCATTGATTGCATTGGATCTCCTTTCCCGCAATTAGTTATTGGTCTTATAGTAAAATCATCACCACATGCATCAATTGATTCAAAGAATTCAGGGGCTGTTCCCATAACGATGACATCTCTTAACATATCTGTAATTTCACCATTCTCAATTTTTTGTGCATATTGACAAGATATGCTCCAATTGTATCTCTTCATGTCTATTGAAGGAATTTTCATATTGGAAATCAAATAACCATGCTTGACTCCTTTGATCATTTCATTCACATCCCAATCTCCATTACCTATACAGGTACATGCCATCCGAATTAGGGGCATAAATCGATAATTTGTTGCCCTCATATTCCCAGTAGGAATTGAATTGAATATTTGTGAAGTCTCTCTATTTTGCATATGATTTTTTAAAATTCCTTTTTCAATCAGTGTTGTTTTTTTAGTTTCTACTCCTTCATCATCATAGTGATACCACCCCAAACTTTCTTTGATTGTAGGATCATCAAACACATTTAGATTTTCTGAGGCTATTTTACTTCCAAGTTTATTTTTCCACCATGCTCCTCCTGCCCATGCCATCTCTTTTCCCAATACTCTGTCTGCTTCTGAAGGATGCCCAAGTATTTCATGTGTAAGCAATGACACAAAATCTGGATTCATAACAACAGTTGCTTTTTCTTCTTTGATTGGTTTTGCACTTGTTAATTGTGATGCTTTTAATGCAATTTCTTTTGCGCTATGTTGAATTTTATTTTTATTAATTATTTGCTCTAATCCCCCTCTTCCACCTTCTGTAATGTTAATTGATTGTGTTATTCCTGATTCATGTGCTGTTGCAATCATATCTATTACAACATCCGTAAAGTTTTGTTGAATTTCTGAACCTTCCGTATTTGCAAAATATTTTGAATTAATTGTATACCATGGATTTACAATTGACTTGATGATTTTTGGCGTGTCTAAAATAATTTTATTGCATTCTAGTCCGATGTTGATTATTTCTTCTAATTCTGGCTTTTTTATAACTGGAAAATCTATTTTTGCTTTCCTTGAAACAATTGGATAAAGATCTATTTTGTTTTTTTTGTTTTTTGTGCTGTTTGTAATGTTTTTGATTGAATTTTCAATTGACTCTTTTATCTGTTCAAATGATTTTGGATTTGTAATTGAAAAAAAACTCCATACCCCATCTTTGACTATTCTAACCCCTATGCCTTTGTCGTCATTTGTTCTTACATACTCTATCTGGTTATTTTCTAATAATGCTGATTTTCTTTCTTGTTGCTCTGCCCTTACATCACAATACTGGACTCCTAATTTTTCTGAATATTTGATTGCTTTATCTGCAAAATCTTGTAATTCTGAATCCACACTAACTAAAATTCTGAGTTACTCGTAAATCTTCTTCTATCTAGTGGCTTGAAATTGCAGGCATGGTGAAATAATATTCATCCTCAAAGTCATAGTCTGTGGCGCCTTTTTTACGTAAAAATTCAAAATATTGAGTGCAATTATCGTAAAACTCTTTATTTTTACCCTGATTTTCTTCCATATCTTCACTATCAAAATTTCCATTTTGTCAAGAGTGTGAGTGATTTTAGTTCTGAAAGTGTGTTTTCTTTAAGCAGAATTTAATGGAGTCTTGTTATGCTCAGATCCTTTTTTTGGAAGAGTGAATGAAAATGTGGCTCCTTGATTGGGCTCACTCTTCACGGATATTTCTCCAAAGTGGTTTTCTATTATTCCTTTACAAATTGCTAGTCCTAATCCACTACCTCCACTTTCTCTAGTTAATGTGGCATCCACTTGATAGAATTTTTTGAATAGATCTTTTTGTTTATCTTTGGGGATACCTATTCCATTATCTTTGACATTTATTTTTACTTCATTGGGACTATCTTCTATATCGATCTCAATTTTTCCCTTGTTTGGATGAATTGATGCAATACTGTTTTTTATCAAGTTTGATATCACTTGAGATATTCTTTCTGCATCGTGGTCTACTGTGATATTTTCCCCCGTTGTAATAATTTCAATATTGTTTGAATCTGCTTCTAATTTCAATGGTTCTATCCCTTTCTTTATTGTATCTTTTATTCCACTGGTATTTTTTGACATTCTTAACTGTCCTAACTCTAGTTTTTGTGCGTCAAGTAAATCTGAAATTATTGATAATAAAGTTTCAGAACTTGATTTTATAATGTTTATTCTTTCTTTTTGTTTTACTGTTAATTTCCCTAGATGCTCACTAAGTAAAATATCTGCATAACCTTGAATTGGAACTAGCGGTGTTTTTAATTCATGAGTGATCATTGCCAAAAATTCATCTTTTGCAATATCTGTTTTTTTAGCCTCTTCTTCTTTTTCTTTGATTGTGTTAGACATTATGTTGAAATTTTCAACTAATTGTCCTACTTCGTCTTTACCTGAGTATTGAATTGTTTCTCCGTATACTCCCTCTCTCATTTTTGATATGGCTTGAGTAATTGCCTCAAACGGATGTAGTGATTTTCTAATCATAATCAGAACTATGAGGAAAACGCCTATGTCTGTTACTAGAATTATCTGAACAATTATTATTACATCGGATTCGTGATCTGCGATATTTTTACTCCACTTTTGAATAATTACATCTATATCTGAATAAAACATTTCTTTATTTTCTAGCATTTCTTCTTTTGCAGAATTAAATTCTGGTGATAGTAGTGCCCGTTCTTCTAAAATTGATATTTTTGTTTCCATTGATTCCCATAATGGGTCTAGTTGTCGTAATGAATTGGATTTTTCTCTTGGCAATGGAATTAATTCTTCATGTTTTTCCCCTACACTTTCAACATCTAAATCCAAAGTGGATATTTGTAATAATTTTCTAATACCTATTTCGAATTTTAATCTCTTTTCTTTCAATTCTTCTTGAGAATTTACATCTTCTCCAATTGAAATTAATAATGTTTGTTGACCTATGACTTTACTGCATTCTAACAAGTCTTTGACTATTTCTTGGTGTCTGGAATAATCTCGGTCTAAATCTTGCACTTCATCGTTAAGATCATTAGCTGATAAAATCAATTCATTATTTTTCTTTAAAATATAGTTAATTGCACTTGAAGCTTCTTGATCAAAAACTGTCATTTTTTCCAATTTATGAATTGAATCTCTATACTTTTCCCATGATGTTGATAAATTTTGATATTCTAAAACTAGTATGTTTGGAACTTTTTCTGCAAATTGTCCATTAAGTCTTCCGCCTGTTTCTATTGATTTGATAGTGTTTTCCACATTTTGAATACTATTATCTAAATTTTCTTTATCTTGTGTATTTCCACTTGCTACTGACATTGCAAATGCTGCAATTGCCTCGGTACTAACTTTTACATCAGCTATTTTGATTATTGAGTATGATTGATCTGCTCCTGTATGACTGTCTTGATAAAATAAGAATAGATTTACCCCTGCCGCAAAAATTAATATCGATACTAACAAGTAGGTTTTACTAATTAGCTTCACAACTAGATTTTCTTACCACAGAGTATAAAAATAATGGTGAAACTTCCCAACTATCTGCTATGCCTGATGAATTCTTGGATGTTGCTACAAAAGAAATCAAAGAAGATCTATGTGGATTAGAAACTCTTCTGAGTGGATGTAAAAATGATCATGATGTTATTACATTCATACCTGAATTTCAAAAACACACCCACAAGATTATGGGGTTGGCCCTATGATGGGAAATGATTCTCTTGGTAGTGTAGCCAAATCTCTTGATTCATTGTTAAAGAAATTCATGGATAGTAGTTCAGTTGTTGGGCTTTTTGTTTTGCTATCTGACCTCTTACCTTTCATGATGTCTTTAATGATTGAGCCTACAACTGACTCTTTGAAAGTTGAAGAAAAAATTTTTAAAATTGAGAATTTTTTGAATTAGTTAATGTATTTAAAATACTAAGCAGATTGTTTTACCATGGCCAAGATTTTGATTGCTGATGATTCTGATGCAATCCGACTTGTTTTGAAAGATATTCTTTCTATTGGAGAACATGATATAATTGGTGAATCTGTTGATGGTGAAGAATCTATTTCCATGTATAAGGATCTTAAACCTGATATGATTTTATTAGATTTGGCAATGCCAAAAAAAGATGGTTTGACTGTTGTCAAGGAAATTATTGAATTTGATCCTAATGCTAAGATTATTCTCATCACTGCTAGTGATGATCAAAAAATAATCAAAGAATGTTTGACTCATGGTGCATCTTCCTATGTTTCAAAACCATTTGATTTCAAAGTTGTCTTAAAAGGGATTACTGACGTTTTAGCAAAGTAATTTAGGGTATTGTAATAATTCTAAATGATTAAAGCATTGTCAAAAATTGTAGCTGATACTAGTGTCATAATTAATGGTCAATTAACTGCTCAAATTGAATCTGGCAGTATTAGGGATTTTGAGATTATAATTCCCCAAGCTGTTTTTGATGAATTACAATCTCAAGCATCAAAGAAGAAGGAACAAGGGTTCATAGGTCTTGAAAGAATTCAAAAACTCAAATCATTATCTGGAAGTCACGGATTAACTATTGTTGTAAGTGGTACCCATCCTTCTTCAGATGATGTCAAACTTGCAAGCAGTGGAAGAATAGATGCTCTGATAGTTGACATGGCAAAACAAAACAATGCCATACTGTATACTTCTGATAATGTACAGCATTTAGTTGCTCGTGCTGAAGGAATTGAAACTGTCTTTCTAAAATCTGAAATAAAAAATGAATCTTTAGAGTTTCTCAAATTCTTTGATTCTGAAACTATGAGTATACATCTTAAAGAAAATCAATGCCCTTTGGCAAAAAAAGGCAAACCTGGAGAATTTGTACTGACAAAACTAAATGATGAGATTTTATCCAAGGATTACTTGGAAATGATTTCATCTCAAATTTTAGATGTAGTTAACGTGTATGATTCAAGCACCTTGGAGATATCTAAAACAGGTGCCTCTGTAGTTCAGCACGGTGATTACAGAATTGCTATTACTTATCCTCCCTTCTCCGAGTCTTTTGAGATTACCATAGTTCATCCTATAGTGAAACTATCTCTTGATGACTATGCAATTTCTGAAAAATTAATGGAGCGTTTCTCTGATAGTGCTGAAGGTATTGTGATTTCAGGAGCTCCCGGCTCTGGAAAAAGTACTCTTGCCTCAGGTCTTGCAAATTTTTATCACAATCAAGGAAAAATTGTAAAAACGTTTGAATCTCCACGTGATTTACAAGTTGATCCAGGTGTTACACAGTACAGTAAGCTTGATGGTTCATTTGATAATTCCGCAGACATTCTATTACTTGTAAGGCCTGATTATACAATTTTTGATGAAGTCAGAAGACGAGAAGACTTTGTGACTTTTGCTGATTTAAGATTAACTGGTGTTGGGATGGTCGGTGTTGTTCATGCAAATTCTCCGTTGGATGCAATTCAGCGTTTTATTGGAAAAATTGAACTTGGAATAATTCCAAATGTTTTGGATACAGTAGTCTTTGTAAAAGATGGTGGAATTCAAAAAGTATATGATCTGGAATTAAAAGTCAAAGTTCCAACCGGTATGACTGAATCTGATTTGGCAAGACCTGTAATTGAAATTAGAAATTTTGAAGATGATGTTTTAGAGCATGAAATTTACACGTTTGGTGAGGAAAATG
>JACKQG010003854.1_pt1 | contig 17962 bp, 15 predicted proteins | sample 8237621 | NCBI WGS metagenome assembly JACKQG01 (sample SAMN15677084, study PRJNA649215) | marine metagenome | biome: marine; feature: Black Sea; material: saline water; isolation source: suspended particulate matter (SPM) from the Black Sea western gyre | collected 2013-06-09/2013-06-10 | depth...
ACGTCAAGGGGGCGTTCTATACGCTCTGGAGAATTTTTGTTACGTCCTTTGGGAGAGAGACCCTCACGGTCCCCGGCTTTCTGTCCAACACACTAAACAGTTGCGTATAATGAATCTTTACGCGATAAGTCAAGTTGTTTACTGCTCCGGGGAGGTTTGCTGCGCATGTCTCGATCACTTATGGAAAAAGAGATTTCAAGAAGGCTAAGAGCGTTTCAGGAGAAGCTTATTGCCAATGAAGTGGATGGCGCGATCATTGCTCAAAAAACGGATCTCTATTATCTGTCAGGGACCGATCAAGATACGCATCTCTGGGTTCCTGCGTCCGGTCAACCTATCCTGATGGTTCGCAAGAGCATGGAACGGGCCAAGGAGGATGCATGCATAGAAGCCATAGTCCCCATCAACAGCCTCTCACAGATCCCGGAGTATATCCAGGATCACGGTGGAAAAGATCCGGGTCGCATCGGGCTTGAGATGGATGTGCTTCCGGTGAACCGCTATCTGCTATACCAACGTCTCTTTCCGGAAAAAGAGATGATTGATGTCTCATCACTTATTCGGGAGACCCGCATGATCAAATCTGCATACGAGATCTCCTGCATTGCAAGGGCCGCTTTAATGGCAGATAACACTTATGGAAAGATCCCTGAGTTTCTGAGAGAAGCCGAGACGGAAATCGACCTGACCTATAGGATTGAAGCCTTTTATAGGAGCCAGGGACACCCCGGTATCATCCCTACCCGTGCTTTTAATAATGAGGCCTTATACGGGCAGATCATGTCAGGTAAAAGGGCTGCAACGCCAAGCAGTTCCGCCGGTCCCACAGGCGGAAAAGGGCTTGGTCCTTTTTTTTCCCAGGGGGCATCACTGGAGCGGATCGGACGAAATGAACCCATATTGGTGGACTACGCGGCCAATGCGGATGGATATATCGCTGATCTGACCCGCATCTTTTCCCTTGGAAAACTCAAGGAGACCTTCATCCATGCCCATGAAGTGGCCCTGACGGTCCAGGACGTCCTGTCCCGGGAAGCAGTCCCGGGTGTGAGGGCGGGAAGTCTGTATGACCTGGCCTTGGAAGTTGTCGAAAAGGCCGGTCTTGTAACCGGGTTTATGGGCTATCCCGATCCTGTCCCCTTTGTGGGGCATGGCGTGGGTCTTGAACTGGACGAGTGGCCGGTCATCGGTCGCGGGAGTGATACCATCTTGTCCGAGGGGATGGTGATCGCGCTGGAACCCAAGTTCGTCTTTCCAGGTGAAGGGACGGTAGGGATTGAAAACACGTTCGTCATCACAAAAAACGGGACAAAGAAGCTCAACCGATTTCCGGATGCGATTTTTGAGATAGATCTGAACACTTAGCCTGTCAACCCGCTTTGCACATATGCACAACGTAAAAACCGGTCCATATGCCTGGTTGTATCCGGGAGCATTCAAGTAACGCATTAAGGCTGTTTGGTCAGCTCTTCATACAGACTCCGTTTATCAATCACCCTTTTAGCCTTAAATTCAGTCCTCTCCAGACTTCCGGGTTCCATCATCTGGACGCCCGTTCTAAGTCCTTTTTCCTTGAGCTGGACCTCAAGCTTTGCCTTCAGTTCAGGAATGATACCCGCGTCAGTCTCTGGGGCAGGTTCTGCCTGAACAATCAGCTCATCCATGGCCTTTTCCCTGGTGATAATGATGCGGTATTCATCGCCAAACCCCTTTATCGCCCTTAGCACATCCTCTATTGCGCTTGGATACACATTTTCCCCCCGCACCACAAACATGTCATCTGCACGGCCGTAGATCCCTTTGGGTAACCGGGGATATGTACGGCCGCAAGGACATGGATCATTCACCCACATGGAAATATCGCCTGACCAGAAACGGATCATCGGCTGCGACGTACGTTCTAAATGCGTATAAACGGTTGCACCTTCGCTGCCATACGGCATCCTCTTTTTTGTTTCAGGGTCTACCAGTTCTGCAAAAACAACATCCTGCCAGAGATGCATTCCCTTACGATTGGCACATTCACAGTCAGACATCCATGGTGCCATCTCAGCAGTCGAGCCTGAGTCTATGCAGATCCCTCCATAGGTCTCTTCAATCCTCTTTTTGGTCGATGGCACACCTGCGCCCGGTTCACCTGAAAAAAAGAGTATCCGGAAATTAAAATCCTTCCTCGGGTCAACGCCCTTGACCCTGGCCTTTTCAGCCAGATAGAGGCTGTAAGAAGGCGTTCCGTAAAATACGGTCGGTTTTATTTCCTTCATCCATTCAATAGCCCGGTCGGATTGGCCTGCGACCCCGGCCCCGAAAGGAAATGCCGTTGCGCCAAGGCGTTCCGTTCCAGCCAATGCTCCCCAACTCCCCCAGTAGAGGCTAAAAAAGGAGCCTATGAATACAATATCATCCTGACGAACACCGAAGCCCCACATAAACCTTGCATGGGCCTCGGCGATACGCTGCATATCTCCTTTGCTAATGCCAAAGGCAGTTGGTTTTCCCGTCGTGCCTGATGTACCGTTTACCCTTGCCAGGTCAGCCATAGATACACATAGGTTGCTTCCAAAGGGGGGATATTCCATCTGATCCCTTCGGATTTCATCCTTTGTCACAAAGGGAATCTGTTCAAAATCGTCCAAAGAACGGATGTCTTCCGGCTTGACACCTGCCTTGTCCCACTTTTTCTTGTAAAAGGGTGAGTTTTTATAGGCATATCTAAGTTGCGCCTGAAGCTTTGGAAGGATGACCTCTTCTTCCCGCTGCGTCGGATCCATGGTTTCCAGTTCTCTGTTCCAGTACGGCGATTCATCCGGAGGGATAAAAGAGCGATCGTATTTAGGGGGCCATTCCCTTAATTTGTCTTTTGTCACCATAACACCTCCTTGTTAAATCTCGTGTGAAATTTCAGGTTCAAAGGTTCAAATGTTCAGAGGTTCAGGGTTGCCATGCGGCCACCTATGGCTCAGATTGTCCTCGCCCCTATCCTACCAGTCTCTCAATACCGGATACAATCTGGTCACTTGTCGCTCCCGGAAAAAACACCCCGTCAAATCCGATCTCCCTTAGCCTTTCACCATCGGCAGGCGGGAATACACCACCCATCAAAAAGACGACCTTATCCTTCAGTCCTTTTTCCTCTGCCACCTTTAACAGGAGCGTTCCGAGGGTGATATGGGCGCCTCCTAAAGAACTTACCCCCACCACATGCACATCCTCCTGGATGGCAACGCTGATGATCTCCTCGGGGAGCGCGTTACCCAGATAGACCACCTCCATCCCCGCGCCGCTCAACACCTTTGCGACAATGATGATCCCCCTGTTATGGACATCTAAACCCAGCTTCGAGAGAAGCACTTTTATTTTCTTTGTCATCCCTGCCTTATCCCTCCTCAGCTCTTCTTCAAATGGGGTGACCCTTGTTAACCATTGGCATGGTATCAAAAAAGCGCAGGCGGTTTCCATAACCCGAAGGCATCTTTTAACACCTTGAACAACTCTCCTTCGGTACACCTGACCCGGGCACAGTCCACACTGTATGGAAGGATGTTTTCCCCCTTCAGGCATGCGTCCTTGAGGGCGCTCAGGGCACTTTGCACCTTCTCACTGTCCCGGTTCAGCCTCAGTTTCTGCAAACGGGCCTTCTGTCCTTCTTCAACCCCCTCCGGGTACCTGAAAACGTTGATTGGCGGACATTCAACTTCCGATTTGTAAACATTTTGTCCCACAAGGGCGATCTCCCCATTTTCAATAAGCCGCTGCTGCTCAGTAAAGTAGGATGCCACCTTTCCGTAAATTTCGCCGCCCTCTATGGCCCTCACATAGCCGCCGAGTCCCTCAATCTCATCAACCTCATCTAAGATTCGGTTTTCAATTTCATTGGTAAGTGCCTCCAGATAAAACGACCCGCCCAAAGGGTCCACCACGTCCGTGACCCCGGTCTCCTTTTGGAGGACCTGCTGGGTCCTGAGCGATAAAAGGGCCGCTTCCTCGGTGGGTACGGAATAGGCCTCATCGTAGGAGTCCACATGCAGGGACTGGGCGCCCCCCAAAACTGCCGCCAAGGCGTGGTAAGCAGCCCTGATGATGTTGTTCTGGGGCTCTTCCCGGATAAGACATACACCTGAGGTCTGGACATGACACCGCATCAGCATGGCGCGTGGGTTCCTGGCATTGAACCTGTACTTCATAATTTTATACCACAGCTTTCTGACGGCCCGTATCCTGGCGATCTCTTCAAAAAAATCGTTGGCAGCCGACCAGAAAAAGGCCAGCCTGTCCGCTGTGGAATCCACATCGTACCCTCTCCTGACCAGCTCATCCAAAATCTCAATACCGTTTGAAACGGCAACGGCCATCTCGGTAATGGCAGACGTTCCAAACTCCCTCAGGTTGTATCCGTTGATGGTAATAAAGTTCCATTGAGGCACGTTCTTTCTTATAAATTCAATATTGTCACACTGGATCCGAAAGCAATCCTTGGGTGGTATGTATTCCGAGCCACTTCGAACCAACTCCTCCAGGGTAATATCATTCTGCACGCTCCCCCTGAGATTTTCCCATGGGATACCCCTTTCCTCTGCAAGGGCAAGGAACATGGGGAACAGGATGGCCGTATTTGAAGGATAGTGGGTAACAATGGAAATGGTTACTTCGTCTAAAGGAACATCTTTAAAGAGGCGCGCCATGTCCTCCACCGAGTCGACACAAACGCCCGACATGCCCACTTGCCCGACGGCAACGGGATCATCCGAATCATACATCTGGATGGTGGGAAGATCAAAAAGGATGTTTAGACCGGTGGCCCCGTGGTCAAGCATGAACTTTATTCGCTCATTGGTCTCTTCCGGGGACCCAAAACCGGTCAGCTGGCGCATGGTAAATTCCCTGCCTCGATACATGTTGGCATGAATACCACGGGTAAAGGGCGCCTGACCGGAGTTTCCCAGGTCCTGCTGATAATCAAAGTCCGGGTTTGACAGGGGCGTGTAGAGCAGCTCTCTCGGGATATCGGAACCCAGGACCGTCCGGCGCGTCGTGGACCAGTTTTCCCGGTCGGTTTCCCTAACCACGTTGGTCATCCAATCCTCGAACTGGTTTTTCAGGTCAGTCAGGGCTTTCGGATTGTACAGGGGGGTCCTCTCCCTCTCCGACAATTTTTGATTCAGTATCTCTTTCGTAGACTTCATTCTCTTTTCCATCATCTCGTTTAGACCTTCCACTTTCTTGTACGAGCCAATTACTCGCCTCTCATTGATGGATGTCAGCAGTCAATGAATTCAGACCGATATGATCAGTATATCAGTCCAACGTTCATGTCAATCAGACTTTAAACAGGGCTTCATGTTTCATGTATGCCGTCTGTCTCCGTGGCACATGGCGTAGGCCTGGACATTGATGACTGGCCGGTTATCGGCCGGAAAAGTGATACCCGGCTTAGAGAAGGGATGACGATTGCCTTGGAGCCTAAGATTGTCATTCCCGGAAAGGGAGTTGTGGGGATTGAGAATACGTGGATGGTCACAGCGCACGGCATGGAAAAGCTGAACCGTTTTCCGGATGCCATATTCGAGTGTTAAAGGGATTTCACGAACCCTCTTTATACTGCAAAAATACAATCAATATTCACAGGCTCCAGCCCCTGCCGGCAGGCCCGGAAGAGGACTGGAAGACATACCAGACCCGGTACCTGGACCGGCAGGACAAGAAAATGCAGATCTCATTGCGACCTACCGGCCTCGGCCTGACCCTGCAATTTCGATGGTAGAAGGCAGGCGCCCTCTATCCTGCTCTCTCCGCTTTCCCCGCGTGGAAATAGATACATCCTATTTCCAGGTCACACGGAGCGGATTTCGGCGGGGTATAAGCGAGTATTTGAATTTGGGGTAACCGAGCATGATCGCACCGAATGCGAGGTGATCAGAAGGGAGGCCCAAGGCCTCGAACAGAGGCGGGTAGGCATTTACTGCTTTATAGAAATAGCCGGCCCAACAGGCACCAAGACCGATGCTTGTGGCGTACAGATCAAGGTGGCTGATGGCCAGTGTGCAATCTTCTGCCCCGAAAACCCAGTTTTTATCGGCGTGAGCGACGATGACATGGGGCGCACCCCTGCAGATGCGATCATATCCTTGATCCCATGAAGCTACAACTCGCTGGAATCCCCTTTCTTCCGCTTCTTCGGGGTTGTTCCGGATAACCCCGCGGATCCACTCGATAACCATAGCGGCCAATCGCCGGACCTCTGCCGGGTCCTGCACCACGATCCAGTGCCAGGGCTGCTGGTTTTTGGCGGACGGGGCCGAACAGGCAATTTCAAGGAGCTTTTCCAGGACGGGTCCCGGCAGCCTTTTTTCTTTGAATGATCGGATAGACCGCCTTCCGCGCAAAAACTGCTCAGCTTGCTCCGGTGTCACGTCCAGTTCCTGCCTGATCGGTCTGCAATCTTCGGGGCCAAGCCAATCGAGACTCAGGGCGCCTGTCGGGCAGACGGCAACGCAGTGCCCGCACCGCAGACAGATGTCCTCAAAATCGGGTGTCGCCTTTGGGTATCCAGCCTTCGCATCCATTTGAATGATGCGGCCCGGACACTCCGCCTCACAGATACCATCCTGATTACACTTTTCCTGATCCACAGTAATAAAAGCCATTGGTCACTCCTCAATATTGTCGATCGACGATTAAAAGACTTTTCCTCGAAAAGATGAGGAAACTTTGAAACTCTGAACCTTGAACCCGTGAACGCTTATAGTCTATCAAAGGATATGTGAATTACTGACCTTACGGAAATGATACCCGTATATCGCAAGGGTGACGGCCAGTGGGAGGAGGCCGGGGCGCCTGAAAAGCGTCCACCATAAAAGCCCCCAGTACTGTAATCGCTCGCTGCCGATGATTCCCAGACGGATGTTGGATCGGAAAAACGCAAAGATACTCTGACGGTTGAGCGGAATCTTAATCTTTGGGGCCTTATACTCTCTCAGGAACGTCTTGACCCGTCGATAATAGTGTTTCCGCGAGTAAATATGGAGCATTATTTTCCTGTAACCTTCACGCAGAGTATCAAGGTCCATTCGAGTGATAATGTTTGTTGTGCCATCAACATTATCCCCGGACGTATGACCAAGGATCCGTCCCTCCTGCTTTAAACGCTCGTAAAGCCTTGTACCGGCAGGGGCCTGAAGCAGTCCAACCATCGCTGTTACGATCCCGCTTTTCTGGATAAAATCGATCTGCCGTTGAAAAATCGACTGGGTATCGTTGTCAAACCCGACAATGAACCCCCCCTGCACCTGCAATCCGGCTCGCTGAATACGTTTTACGGTTTCAATCAAATCTCTGTTCTTATTCTGCTTTTTGTTACATTCGGCCAGGCTCCCTTCATCCGGTGTTTCGATCCCGATAAACACCGTATCAAACCCGGCCCTGACCATCATCTCCATCAATTGCATGTCATCGGCCAGATTTACAGAGGCTTCCGTATTAAAGCATATTCCCTTCTTGTTTTTTCGCCATTTAATTAACGCAGGCAAAAGTCTGGACTTGAGATAACGCTTGTTGCCGATGAAGTTGTCGTCCACAAAAAAAACCTGCCCGCGCCACCCCAGGTCGTAAAGGGCATCCAACTCTGCAATAACCTGTCCTGAACTCTTGATACGGGACCTGTGTCCGAATAGGGCCGTCACGTTGCAGAAATCGCAGTCAAATGGGCAACCCCTGGAAAACTGTATATTCATTGAGGCGTATCGCTTCATATCAGCCAGCTCCCACATAGGAACCGGTGTTTCCCAGATGTTGGAAAATTCGGGAGTCTTGTAGACCCTCTCAGCAGAACCCCGTTCCATATCCGCCAGAAAAGGGGGGAGGGTAAGCTCGGCTTCATTGAGCACAAAGTGGTCGACGTTATCAAACTCTTTGTACTCGCTGGTAAAAAGCGGTCCTCCGGCAACAACCATGCCCCCTGCCTCTTTGCACCGGGCAATGATTTGATGGGCTGATTTCCTTTGAACAGACATCGCGCTGACAAAAGAGACATCAGCCCATTCCAGGTCCCTTTGGGTGACCGCTGTTACATTCGCATCAATCAGGCGTATTGCCCATTCTTTGGGCAGCATCGCCCCTAACGTGAGCAGGCCGAGCGGAGGGAAGGCGGCCTTCTTGCGGATAAACTGAAGCGCGTGCTTAAAACTCCAGAATGTGTCAGGGAACTCAGGATAGATCAGAAGTGCTTTCAAAGGGACTCCTTAGTTTACATTCGCTGTGCTCTCAAAAAGTCCGAATGCCGGCCTTTTATCGCATATAAGTTATTTATTTTACTATAATCCAATCTTACTTTTTCTAAATTTCAGGGTTTCATCACAGTCTCGACGAATCCCGAACATCCAATACAAGAACACTGTATAGTGTCATTATAACTTCTTTTGTGACAAAATACAACAAACCAAACAACAAACACATAATGGAAATCTCATTTTTTTCGCACGCCCTTTGTTCATGCAGGTCTCTCCGAACCATTACCCTCCCCTTTAAGCCAGACTATCTCATAAGGGGCCAAGAGAAATTGCCACGGGTCCCCATCCGGTTCAAACCGCCTGTCGGTCAGGATATCGTACAGGGGTCTGCCTTGAAGACCGGCCCTGGCAAGCGGAACGTCCACGGTTACCGTCTCCTTGGTGACATTAATCAGGCTCAAAACCATGGAGTTACGGCCGGGCGCGATTCGCAAAAGGGCAAAAACACGCGGATCAAGCTCAAACACCTGCTGTTCCCCGTTGGGATGAAAAGCGGGCTCGCTTACCCGCTTCAGGAGCAATTTCCCATGCTGTTTCATGATGCGCGACCCAATTGAATCAGGATTGCCAAACATCTCGAGGAGATCCTTTTCCAAGGCCGACCCGCGGCTGATGCTCCGCTTGGAATTATCACGGCGCACCGCCTCTGGATCGTTCTTTGATCCGTCCAGACTCAGCATGTATATCCCAGGCACACCTTGCAGGACCAAAGAGACGGCCCGCGAGGCCACAAAGCGAGCCACCTGCACGGCCACCGGTTCACCGGAATCCTCTCTGTTGAGCGCGCTGAACCATGTGCTGTTGAGTTCGTAAGGGCTCTGGGTGCCGTCCTCCATTGTCCTTAACCGAGACGAATCCCCCGTGGGCCTCCACCCGATCACACATATCCTCTATCTCTTCCTCGCTCAGGATCCCCCGTACGCCCATCAGACCGATTCCATCATGAGAGTCTAAGAAATTAAAAAAGCATGTCATATCAGAGGGGGCCCGAAGATCGGCCGCCCAGCGACTCAAGGCCGTGGCCCTCCCGGTCTGGAAGGTATGAAGCACCAACGGAGGAAGCGCAAAATTGTAGACCATTTGGGCTTCGTTCGAGCCATTGCCGAAGTAGGCGATATTGTCCTTATGAGGCACATTGGTCTCCGTGATCAGGGCCACATGAGGGGCCGATACGTCGAGTACGTCCCGAATCAATTTTACCACCTCATGGGTCTGTTGGAGATTCGCGCATGAAGTGCCGCGCTCATGCCAGATATACGTGACGGCGTCCAGACGGATAATGTCTGCGCCTCGCCGCACATAATAGAGGAGTATTCCCAGGACCTTATAGAGGACTTCAGGATTCCTGTAATTAAGATCAATCTGGTCGGGCGAGAAAGTGGTCCACACATAGCGGGGGCCGTTTATTGTGTAAAACTCCGTCAATAATGGGGAAGTTCGAGGCCGAAAAACATGCTGCAGGTCCTCCTCATTCATCGCTTCTTCAGACTCGAATGTGATGAAGTAATCCTGGAAACCGGGCGTACCGTCAAGGAACTTCTGAAACAGCCTGTTCTTGGATGAGACATGGTTGAATACGCCATCGAACATGAGCCTGAACGAGGACGCAAGCTCGGCGATCTCGTCCCATGTTCCGAGATGGGGATCCACCTCGGCATAGGAAATAACAGAAAATCCTCGGTCCGAAGAATACGGGTAAAAAGGCAGGATATGCAGCGTCGTGATGAGCCCCTGGAAAAAGACTTCGGCAAAATCCACGAGTGTGCGCAGCGGCGAGCGCTCTTCGGTAAGGATAAGGTCTCCGTAAGTAATCAGCACAACGTCACGTTCGGTAAACCGTCGGGTAGGGTCGAAGTTCTGCTCTGCTTCAACAATCTCCCGGGTAGCGTGTGCATGGTGTATCCTCATGATCCGCGCTACCTGTGAATAGATTTCCTCCACCTGTTCTTTTCCATAAAGAACGACCAGGCGTTGCCGGATACGTTGTTTCACCGACTCGGGAATATCCAGGAGCGATTTCTTATAGTCCGGTTCCAGCCGGTATCGCAACCCGCGGAATTCATCTATCTTATTGAAGCGTTCCCATGGATCATCCATCGTCTTTTCCCTCTCAGATCACATGTGATATGGATCGGTCATTGTCAACTCATCCCGGCGCGCGCATCCAGATACTGAAACGCCGTCTCTTCTCCATGCAGGTTCTCAACAAGTCCGGGGTGGATTGAACTCTTAGTAACACTTTAGCCTTCTGAAAATATGGGGCAAGGCCCGGTAGGGCGCAACATCTGACGTACTTTTTATCAGAAGGCTAAAGTGTTACAACTCTTAAACGAACCTTTTCGCCGTGAAACGTGACGACGCTTTCCAGGTAGGGTTTTGAACGGAGGATTTCACCCAGTTCATCGGCAACTCTCTGGCAAGCGGCCAATGTGGTGCCAGGCGCCAATTCAACCATAACCCCTAAGTTCCTCCCGTCGGCCTCGGGGTGGAGGAGGCGCGGCAGGAGCCCCATTCCCATGATGGACAGAACAAACAAGGAATTAGAAACAAGGCCTTTCGTTTAAGTGTGCTGCCCATTTTAAACCCTTTCTCCTCTGAATCCCACCGAGAGACTCTCACTCATATTCATCAGGATCAGAATTACCATATTCCGATCCCTTATTTCAAATTATTTCAAATCCCCACAGCAAAATCGAAGATCATATGAAAAAGAGGCGCCGGGGTTCACAGGCAGATCCTGCGCAGCGCTGAATTCCTCCAGAGGACAGTTGAAACCCGTTGCCGGTTGCAGCAATTCTCATTTCACGATCCGACCCGTTTGCTCAATCGGGTACGGCATTGAGCTTTGATAAGAGGCGAATTGGATATTGTGTTTAACCATCAGCATATCTCAGGAATTATGCAACCTATTGAGAACAGGGTTATTTTACCAGGCCTTCATTTGCGCGGGGTGCCTGGAAAAATGGAATGGTCCATTATTAGAAGGCTGATCCTGAAAGGACACACCTCATTTTCTAATCTGCCGGGAAGACTGATTCGGGCCGAGAACCGATTGTCCCGTCTTGCCAGAAAGCATTGTTCCATCAATTTATTATTCCCTTATTCCCTTTGTGAACGTAGCGAAGTCGGGGCAATGGCTACATGTTTGCATTGACATCTGCAAAGCCTTGTTTTAATGAATATCCAGCAACATACAAAGGGAAATGGAGGGACGAAAGATGAAGGTCAAAACTTGGCTGGTTTCGGGAGGGGTGCTTTACGTCCTTTCCCTGATATTTTTTCCTGGAGGCGGGCTGGCGGCAGAAAAAAAGGTCTACACTTTGGATGAATCTGTCAAGGAGGCATTGGCCAATAACTGGAAACTTAAGGCAAAGCAGGAAAAGATCAATCAGGCAACTTATGTCAAAAATCAGGCTAGGGCCGATTTCCTACCCAAACTGAGCACATCATACGGTTATTCCAGGTACGGATCACTTAGAACGAGTGCTATTCAGGGAACCAAGTACCAAATTGGCAGTTTGAATAATTATGAGTGGCGAGGGACCGTCACACAGCCAGTATTTAAGGGATTTGCACTGATCAGCGCCTACAGACTTGCAGAATTGGGCATCGATCAGTCCGACCTGGAGGTTCAATTGGAAGAACTGGACCTCGCCCTCAAGGTAAAAGCATCCTACTTCGACATCCTTACAGCAGATATGGCTGTGGAGACAACCCAGAAGGCGGCCGAGGCATTGGAGTCCCATGCCGAAGTGGCACGAAACTTCTATAAGGTGGGGATGATCCCGGTAAATGACCTGTTGCAGTCAGAAGTACAAGCCGGCAATGCAAAACACGATCTTGTAAGGGCCCAGAACGACGCCCGACTGGCCCGTGCCAACTTTAATAAGGTTTTGTCCAGACCTGTCAGTGCCGAGGTTGATGTGGTCGATATCAAGGTCCTTGAACCCCGGACGGGGGACTTTCAGGAGTACCTTGAAAAGGCGCTCAAGAACCGTCCGGAGATAAAAATTATCGAAAACAATCTTCTGCAGACAGATCAGAAGATCATATACACCGAGAGCAAGAACTATCCAGAGGTCGCATTCAGGTGGGACTATATCAAGGAAGGCGACACCCCGTCCGTGTCCGGAGGGAGTGGACTCGAGCCAAGCAACTGGGAGGCCAGAGTCGGTGTAACCTGGACCTTCTGGGAATGGGGGAAGACCTACTATGCGGTCAAAGAACAGGAAAGCGTCAAGAATGAGATCATCAAGACCAAGATGGAACTGGAAGAGAACATACAGCTTCAGATTAAAGATGCGGTGCTGAACATACAGACAGCAGAGGCAAATATTCCCATCACCCGCAAGGCCGTTGAACAGGGTGAAGAAAATCTCAGGGTAAGTCAGGAAAGGTACAAGGCTCAGGTAAGTACCTCTACAGAGGTGCTCGATGCCCAGAGATATCTCACCGATGCGAGGGTCTTTCACTTCAACGCCCTTTTTCAGTACCATCTGGCCCAGGCGAGACTGCAGCGAGCCATGGGGAGTTATTAGCTTATAAGCCGGAAAAGATCATGTCCAATCGCCGGCTTAGATTATCCCCAGAGGGGATTAGTCCTTATAATTGAGCCATTAAAAATCCAATGATGAATCACCCGTGACGAAATATGATTCAATTATTTCGCCTATCCAAAAAATTCGGCCCCAATCTTGTCCTAAATGATATCGAACTGAGAATCCGCGAAGGAGAATTTGTTTTTGTGACAGGCCCGAGCGGAGCTGGAAAAACGACCCTTCTCAGATTGATCTTCGGGGCCGAGAAACCCGCGAGTGGTTACATACTCATAAATTCTATCAATCTGAACAGGATCAGCGGGCCAAAACTTGATCTTCTGCGCCGCAAAATCGGTTTTATATTCCAGGATTTCAAATTGCTTCCCAAAAAAACAGTATTTGAAAATGTGGCCATCGCTTTAGAGGTGACCGGCCTACGACCCAAGTTTATCAGAAAAAAGACACATCAAACCCTCAGATTGGTCGGTTTAGCCGAAAAAGAGATGGCGTATCCGCTTTCCTTATCTGGAGGAGAGCAGCAGCGGGTAGCCATCGCAAGGGCCATCGTAAAAGACCCCCTGATCCTCTTGGCCGATGAGCCAACGGGAAACCTGGATCCGGAGCTGACAAGGGAGATAATGGGTCTGTTCAGGAGGATCCACCAAAAGGGCACCACTATCGTCGTTGCTACTCACAGCCGGGAACTATTGGGAGATACAGACTACAGAACGATCATCTTGAATCGTGGACAAATCTACGAAGATATTGATACACCTGTAAGAAGCCCTTAGCGGGCCTGAAAATTCGCGCCCCTTGTATCTGGAGCTTTTTACAAAGCCGTCCAAAATTTGACTTTTTACGAGGCCATCAAAATTGAGGTCCTATTTTGTAAAACATGCACTAATGAATATCAGGAAGAACCTGACTGTTCATATCTTGAGCCTGGGTACGATCGTCGCATCCCTGGTGATTTTAGGCGCTTTTTTGCTGCTTTTCGGGAATCTTAACAACTGGCTCCAGCGGTGGGGAAGTGCCCTTTCCATGTCCATTTATCTCAAGGATGGAATAAGTGACTACAGGAGAGACAAGGTCGATTCTTTTATCAGGGGCCTCCCGGGAGCCGAAATCAAGCGATTCATTTCCAAGAAAGAGGCAATGGATGATTTGAGAGCTGCCCTGGGAGACGAAGCAGGGTTCCTGAAACGCTTGTCCCATAACCCGCTTCCAGCATCATATGAGGTTGTTTTCGAGAGTAAGGATCGCCATGAAGTGAATCCCGACAAAATAAAAGCAGAACTGGAAAAGTTAGATGGCGTAGAAGACGTGCAATATGGCAGGGAATGGTTGAGGAAGCTGGAGGGCCTTTTAGACATCGTCAGGCTAATCGGTTTTATCATAGGAGGTCTCTTATGCTTATGTGTTGTTTTTATCGTCAGCAATACCATTAAGCTGACTATCTATTCGCGCAAAGACGAGATCGAAATACTTAAACTGGTAGGGGCTACAGACTGGTTTGTCAAATTGCCTCTTTTATTGGAAGGAATGATTCAGGGCGTATTGGGGGGAGTCTTAGCTCTCCTGACGCTCTTCTTGGGCTATCTCATCCTCTCCACAAAGGATCTGTACTTCATAGGTCCTACTCCCCTTCATTTTGTCTTCCTGCCTACGGGATATCTGGTCTTGATCCTTATCTTAAGTACGGCCATGGGGGTGATAGGGAGTTTTATCGCCATAGGCCGCTTTTTTGATGTATCATGAGAAAACTCATTTTTCCATTGGCAAACGCCTTAATTGTAGCAGATTTCATAATAAATTTTTCTATTCTGCCGGGTCCTGCTTATGTCAAGGCAGCAAATATATCTGATCCAAATCAAGAACAGATCAAGAAAGTCGAGTCCCGACTCTCAAGCGAAAAGCAAAAGCTTGAGGAAGTCCATTCGCAAGAGAAAGGGTTGTTAGCCGAATTGGCCAGTCTTGAGCAGGAGGTAGCGGAGAAAAGAAGCGCAGTGAATGAATTAAGTCAGAGGATTCATCGTGCCAAGGCCGAAATCAGTGTGCTGAAAAATAAGTTAGTAGAGTTAAAAGAGTCATCAGGGGCCGTTGAGATTAAAATTTCCAGGAAACTGGTGGAACTGTATAAGCACACCAGGATCGGATATGTGAGGGCATTGGCCGATGTGACGGATATAAGCCAGTTCTGGCGCAGGATCAAGTATCTCCGGGCCGTCATGGAAGAAGACAGAATAGCCCTCATCAGGGCGGCAGAACAAGCACAAGAACACCAGGAGAAGATATCGAGGACAGAGGCCGAGCTAACTGAAATCAGAGGGATTAACAGTGAAAAAAATGCTCGCCTGACGTCGCTGAGAAAAGAGCTTGAGGAAAAGGTCCTTCGACTAATGAAAATCCATAAAGAAAAGGAATTCTATGAGACCGCGGTTCTCGAATTACAGGCTGCAGCAGAAAACCTGAAACAGACTCTCCTCAACATTGAAAAAAAAGATGATTACAAAATAAATCAGTCTTGTCATTTTGAGGCATTTAAGGGTAAACTCCCATATCCCCTTAAAGGAAGGGTAACCGGGGAGCAAAAACGTTTTAAGTCAGCAGGGTCCGGAGCATACAAGGGTATTATTATTGAATGTGCTCCGAACTCAGATGTAAAGGCGGTTTTCCCGGGAAAGATTGCCTTTTCCGGAACGCTCAAGGGTTATGGCGAGGTTGTTATCATCAATCACGGCTCACGTTTTTTCACTGTATCCGCACACCTTGCCGCAAAGAATAAGCTTGAAGGAGACGCGGTAAAGGAGGGAGAACTCCTCGGCAAGGTAGCGGGAAACGGATCATCAGGGGGCGGGAGGCTCTATTTTGAAATCAGAAGGGCTGGAAAAAGCCTGAATCCACAGGAATGGTTAGAGGCAAAATAAATATATTCCTGCGGTTAAAATCCTCGTGCGCCTTGATCTTGAGCGAAATTGAACATTTTTCAAAGGTCTCATTAGATCTCTCGTAACCTGAGCTGGGTTTTGTAATCCCTTCAAATGAGCGGACGGCGAACTGGAAGTCCGGCAAACGGGCAGGAAATAGAAAGATGACAAATGATAAGGAGTTAAACATGTTCATTCCCAAAAGGAAATTAGCCGCAAGTATTGCCTTGATATCCCTCTTTGTCGGGGGCCTCCTTTTTCTTAACGGCAACGGCGCTGAAGTCGAAGCTGATACGAAAGAGGTATATAAGAACATTGAAATCTTTACCGAAGTGCTCCGGCAGGTGGAAAAGAACTATGTTGAGCCCCAAGACTCTCAAAAATTGATCTATGGGGCTATAAAAGGGATGGTTCAAAGTCTTGATCCCCACTCATCGTTCATGACAAAGGAAGAATATAACGAATTAATGACAGAAACCAAGGGTAGTTTTTCCGGGATAGGGATTGAAATAACCATCAGGGACAAAATTATCACCGTAGTATCTCCCATTGAGGGAACACCGGCTTATAATGCAGGAATTAAGGCGGGAGACAAAATCATTATGGTGGAGGGTCAGTCCACTCAGGATATGAACCTAATCGAGGCGGTTAAGAAGATCAGGGGGCCGGAAGGGAGCAAGGTCAACTTAACCATTGCACGGGAAGGGATGGAAAAGCCTCTGGAATTCTCAATTACACGAGGGGTGATCCCGCTAAAAAGTGTAAGGCATTACTCTCTTTCACCGGGCATCGGTTACGTTCGGGTTTCGAATTTTCAAAGTAATACCGCAGAGGATCTGTCTTACGCGCTGGAAAACCTGGAAAAGGATGGCACGTTGAAAGGTTTGATCATAGATCTGAGGAACAATCCTGGAGGACTTCTGTCTCAGGCCATAGAGGTTTCCGAGCTTTTCCTCGATTCCGGGATCATTGTGAGCACAAAAGGGAGGGAAAACGCTCATAATATAAAGGCCTCAGCTCACAAGAACAAAACGGAGAGGAAATACCCCATAATTGTTTTGGTTAATGGGGGAAGCGCTAGTGCCGCGGAAATTGTGGCAGGGGCCTTGCAGGATAATAAGAAGGCCATCATCTTGGGGACTAGAACTTTTGGGAAAGGCTCGGTGCAATCCATCCTCCCCCTCTCCGACGGTTCCGGTCTACGCCTAACCACCGCTCGGTACTATACGCCAAACGGCAAATCGATTCAATCAAGCGGGATCACACCCGATATTGAGATCCCTTTCTTGGCTCCTGAAAAGCAAGAGAAACCAAAACCTTCCCGTTTTATCAGGGAAGAAGATCTTAAGGGACACATGCCTCTTGAAGAGGGTAATTCCGAGAAGACCCCTGAAAAGGACGTAAAGAACGGGGAAAACGAAAAAGTTAAGATGCTTCTCGAAAAGGATAACCAGGTTCGCCAGGCTTTGCAACTTCTGAAAAGCTGGGCTGTTTTCTCAAAGATCAAAGCCGGAAACTGACAAGCCTGCAGTGCGCAAAAAAAATAGGCCCCTCTGGGCCGGAGGCTTGATCTTGACCAAAATTGAGCATTTTTCAAAGGTCTCAACTCATTGATATTTTTGAGGAATTATAAGAATAGATTGAAGAATGAATTTGTTGTTGTACCCGCGTCAGAACCGGCCAGATAAAAAAATGTTGACATCTTCAAAAAGTAGAGTTATAAAGATTGCTTCCCTGGAATTCACCCAGAAAATAAATTTGCTAATTATCGCTTGACATTTGCGGGTGGATACCTTAGTATTGAAGATGTGATTTTCAATAACTTGTTCCTTGAAAACTAAATAGTGATGTTGTGTAGGTCTCTAAAAAAGAAGAAAACAGGGTCCAAAGCCCTCTAATGTTTAAGTGGAGAGTTTGATCCTGGCTCAGAACGAACGCTGGCGGCGTGCCTAACACATGCAAGTCGAACGAGAAATCGGGCGCTCAGGCAACTGAGTGCCGGAGAGTAAAGTGGCGCACGGGTGAGTAACGCGTGGGTAACCTACCCTTGAATCTGGAATAACCCCGCGAAAGCGGGACTAATACCGGATATGGTTCCATTAGCCCAGGCTTTTGGAATTAAAGGTGACCTCTTCATGAAAGTTGCCGTTCAGGGACGGGCCCGCGTACCATTAGCTTGTTGGTAGGGTAATGGCCTACCAAGGCGACGATG
>JACKQG010003855.1_pt1 | contig 17961 bp, 12 predicted proteins | sample 8237621 | NCBI WGS metagenome assembly JACKQG01 (sample SAMN15677084, study PRJNA649215) | marine metagenome | biome: marine; feature: Black Sea; material: saline water; isolation source: suspended particulate matter (SPM) from the Black Sea western gyre | collected 2013-06-09/2013-06-10 | depth...
TACCTTCTATGGAGATAAAAACATTGTCAGAATTTGGACCCGACCAGAAGCCGAGTGGATGACCCCAGTGGTCGAAAGTGTTGATACGGTTTCGATGAACATAGACGTAGGGCGTTAGGTGTGTGTATTCAAGCCTGATACTCGACCCAAGAGCCTTCATTACAGGCAGCCTATATGTTACTCCAGCCTGATATGCAATCCAGTTACGGCTTTCATCCTTATTGAAGGTTTTCATCAAATCCCACTCATCCATGTAAAAAGCACTATATAATCGACCAACGTCTTTTTTTACCAAATCGAAATCCACAAACCATTGAACATTATCTGAATCTTTCAAATCGTGCTGAATCGACCAGTACGGTACCACCGCAAGAATGTAACCTAATTCAGGTCCTCTTCCTCCATAAATTACAGATTCGCCAAATCCAAGCCGGAAATTTTGTCTGGGATAAAAATCGAGCCTGTGAGAAGCTACATATTTCCTCACAAGAGGATAGCCTGGCCCTGGCCTTTCCACCCCAGGGACACCAAGATATTCGTAAGTTGAGTCTTCATATGTAGAATTTAGAAATCCGTGAAGGTAGGAAAATTTCCATCCTCTACTAATTCTATGATTGACACTAAGAAATGAAAAACTGGGCGATTTGTCGGAGAGTAACAACTGACCGGTATAGCCTGGACCCCAGATCGGATTGGATTTCACCAGTGCTATCTCTCCAGTAGGATAAAAAAACTGAATTCCGCCATCTCCTATGTCGTACTCTCTCCACTTATTGTTTTCCACTTTTGACACTCGACCCACCTCTTTATAAGAATCAAAATCGTAATGAAAATCGTAAATTGCTTCTTTGCTTAGTACGCTATGCTTCTCAAAAATTGTCCAGAAGATGATACGGTATTTTCCGAGTGGTGGAATTTTGTAACTGGCAATAACAGCGATAGTGGGAACCACATTGACATAAGTTCCTTTCTCATTTATATTTCCACCTTTAAGAGCTACCTCTGCATTCAACGAAGGATAAATCTTAAAGCGATTTTCTCTTAACCAAGCATCCCCAAAGTATGAGCTTAAAAGGTCATTTCGACCGTTTGATGAGCTCGAAAGCCAGAAATGTGACATACGGGTAGTAAGGTATTGTTCTACCTGTCCGTTATCTATTACTTTAGATTCCAAAAAGTAAAAATTAGCTTTTGATTCTTTCAATAAGGTTTGAGAAAACAAATAAGATGGAAAAATTGTTAAAATTACCGAAAAAATTGCGACAAGATACAAATAAGTTCGATTAGATTGAAAATTAACCATAACTATAATGTTCGACACACAATCAATATTAAACCAATGAGTTCAGTTGATGTGATTTTAATGTATGGAAAATATATAGGAAAACTGTCTTTTCAAAAAGAATCTTGAGAGTACCTAATGACCTTTTCCTGAGAACATAACAAAAATAGTATTTATTATGATTTTCAGATCTAAGGATAAGGAAAGATTTTCGATATAGAAAAAATCGTATTTAAGCTTCTTCCTGACAGCATCAATGGATGTATCATAGGGATGTTTGATCTGTGCCCACCCTGTAATTCCAGGCCGAATTCTGTTTCTTCGATGGTAAAAAGGATATTCTTCAATCAATTTTTGAGCAAAAAAAGGTCGTTCAGGTCTAGGTCCAACAACACTCATTTGCCCCAGAATCACATTAATAAACTGAGGTATCTCGTCAAGCCGGAACCGCCTTAAGAACTTTCCAACCTGGGTAATCCTTGGGTCATCTTCTTTCGCCCAGATAGGACCTGTATCAGACTCTGCACCAAAAATCATGGAACGGAATTTGAAAGCTGTGAAAACCTTATTATTTAGACCTAATCTATCTTGCTTGTAAAAAATGGGACCCTTGGAATCCAGCTTGATAGCAACAGCAATCGCCAACCAGACCGGCAGAAAAGGAACCACTACAAAGAGCGCAAGGAATAAATCGATCACCCTTTTGAACAAACGCTGTTGAAAAGAAATGATTTCTGGATTAATCTGAACCAAGGGCAATCCCAGAATCTGTTCCGTTCTGGCAAAACCGCTTACTACTTCATACAGATCTGGAATAATCTTCAGGGAGGCAGCCTTTCCATTTACAACACTGATGACATCTAAAAGTTCCTCGTGGTTTGGTTCTTCAATAGCAACCACAACTTCGCTTACATAATGATCTTCCATAAAATTCTCTAAGGAATCCACCGACGCGACTATAGGAATTCCTTTATAACCCTCTTCAGGAACACTCTCAGATTCTGGTACGACAAAACCAACAATGTTGTAACCTAACTTGGGATTTTTCAGATGGTCCGTTACTTCCTTCGCTCGATCGTTAAACCCCACAATGAGAGTATTTTTCCTTCCATATCCACGCCTTAAAAATATTTTCTGCACCTCCCGGATTACCAAACGTTCTAATATCAAACAAAACACAAATAGAAGCCAGTATTGTAAAAGATAGACACTTGGAAGATGGATTGGAAAACCAACTAGTTCGTTGTAAATCACTGCGATAACAGTTGTTTCCAGCGTCAATTTGAAGAGATTCTGAATCTCATTATAACGGGAAAGTGTAGGATCTACACGGTAACGACCATTAAAGTAAAACAACAGAGCCCAATAAGACTGAAGTACTAGGAAAAAAAATAGAATGCCAAAAAAGGAAACCCCGGATGTTTCAAGGTATTGCACTAAGGAAAAAAATAAGCAAACCCAAGAGGCAACACCATCAGCAAGAAGAAGGACAACTACAATACCCCAATACTTCAGATTCCACCGTAAATTATGTATTGACATTATCTGAGTTTTTTAAATATATCAGAAAATATTAGTCAAAAAGGTACTGTAATAGAAAAACATTAATTTGTATCTTTTCACAGAAACAAAAAGGGGAAACACTATTTCCCCGTACCACTTAACATGGCTGGAATTGATTTAAAAATAATTTTAATATCAAGCCAGAGGCTCCAATTATCAATATATTCGAGATCCAACTTTACCCAATCTTCAAAATTTTGAAGTAAATTCCTACCACTTATCTGCCACAAACCTGTTATTCCAGGTTTCATACTATGACGTCTGAGATGTGAAGATTTTTCAAACATTAGTACCTCTGTAACAGGTAGAGGTCTTGGACCAACCAAATTCATATCACCTGAAATGATATTAAATAACTGAGGAAGTTCGTCTAGAGAATATTTGCGGATAAATCCCCCCACCTTTGTCATTCGTGGGTCATTCGTCACTTTGAAAACTGGACCTTCCATTTCATTTAGATGAACAATTTCATTCTGCTGTCTCTCAGCATCAATGTACATTGTCCTGAACTTAATTAATTTGAATTTACGGCCGTGATACCCAACTCTTATTTGACGGAAAAATACCGATCCTGGTGAGTTAAGTTTTATTAAGATTGGTACAACTAAAAATATGGGGCTGAAAACTACTAACATACCAAAACAGATGACCAATTCAAGATATTTTTTGAGTACCAACAAACCTATCTTTTTAGTTGCAGAATGAAATGAAATAACAGGTAAATTATAAAACTCTTCAATGAATGGAGATACATGAGCTTGAGATTTTATTCCATCCATGAACATATCCACATTTATCATAAGGTGACTGTTGACACCAATACTGTTCAGGAAATTCATCTTATCCGTAAATCCAGGTATCGTTCTGGGGGGCATAGCAAAGAAAACTTCATCAATGGCTCGATCTGACACAATTTTTTCGAATCTGTCAAAACCACTCTCAACCTGATAGCCATCCACACTTTTCCCCACCCTCTCTGGTGCAGGGTCGAGAATCCCGGAAATGACGTAACCATACTCAGAATGAGCACTAAGCTCGGATACCAGAGCTTCTGCCCGTTTTTTGCTTCCTACAATCAATATGTTTCGGATGTTCTTTCCCCTATTTCTCACATTTTGGAGGAATAACTTCATAACAAGTCTTTTGCCAAACAAAAATGCGTAACTAATAAATACGAAAAAGACAATAGTAGATCTATAAAACAGTGGTTCCTTCAGGAGAAAAGAGATTGAAATTAGGATAAGTAGTCCAACAGAGTTTATCACCAGTAATTGTTTTGCGAATATTTTCAAACCCGTTCGCCGATAGAGGTACTTCTTTTCAATTCGAACGAATAGAACTTGCCAGATAATTAGAATGAATGGAATTATATACGGGTGCAGAGATTCGTAATCAACAAGTCTTAACGCATTCCCATGATAGAACTGTTCCACAAGAACAGCTAAAAATGCTGATATAATAATCAGAACATGGTCCACTGACCTGTTAAGGAATGAAAAATATTTGGCTTTTTCCTTCAGCATTATTAGATAAAATATCTTTTGTATACTAAAATGTAAAGTATAAAAACAAAAATCCGAATGTCCTGCATCACATCCGGATTATGTACATATATAACCATTTCTATTAAAGGTCCTTTTTATGCAAACGCTTTACTAACGCTTTACTAACGATTTACTTTCTCAAACCCTTAACAAATGGCTTAATTTAATTCTCCTTAAATAGCTGTTTTAATTTATTCTTCAAATAATATTTTGTCAAGTCATTTTCGTAATGCTCATAAGATAAAAGTAATAACTCTTATAAAAAATCCTATATTAATTTATCAAAATATTCTATTGTCTTTTTCAACCCCTCTATTAATAGTGTTTTAGGTTCCCAACCTAATTTTTTTTTGGCAAGAGTTATATCAGGTTTACGTTTTTGGGGATCATCATTTGGAAGATCCTTAAAAACAATTTTTGATTTAGATTTGGTCAAGTCTAATACAGTTCGTGCAAGTTCTAAAATACTAACCTCGTTTGTACTCCCAAGATTAACTGGACCCGTAAATCCCTTATCAGTATCCATGAATCGAATAATCGCTTTGATCATATCGTCTACGTAACAAAATGACCGGGTCTGTTTACCATTACCATAGATGGTAATATCCGCTCCTTGAATAGCCTGAACAATTAAATTGGATGTCACCCGGCCATCGCTGGGGTGCATTCTGGGACCATAAGTATTGAAGATGCGGGCAACTTTTATATCTAAGCCGTGTTGACGGTGGTAATCAAAAAACAGTGTTTCAGCGCAGCGTTTACCTTCGTCATAGCACGATCTGTACCCAATGGGATTAACATTTCCCCAGTAACTCTCTATTTGCGGGTTAATAGTAGGATCACCATAAACTTCGCTAGTGGAAGCTTGAAATATCTTTATTTTTAGCCTTTTGGCGAGTCCTAACATATTAATAGCACCGTGTACACTTGTTTTTGTCGTCTGAACAGGATCACGCTGATAATGAATTGGTGAAGCCGGACAAGCTAGATTGTAAATCTCATCAACTTCAACGTAAAGAGGAAAGGTAATATCGTGCCTGAGTATCTCAAATCTTGGACTATTTAATAGGTGGATAATATTTTGTTTGTCCCCTGTGAAAAAATTGTCCACGCAAATAACTTCATGTCCTTCTCTGATTAAATGATCGCATAGATGAGAACCAAGGAAGCCTGAACCTCCAGTAACTAATATTTTTTTTCTACTAATCATACTGGGGATTTTATCAATTAATCTTTATTTAAACAATGAGAGATTTTATTAAAACAAATTGTTGGATTGTTCTTGTTATTATGGTGAAAATCTTTGTTAATGATCATTACCTAAAATATTTATAAATATCCGTAAAAGTACACTCAAAGTATATACAATTATTTTGAAAAGTTACGATAGATTTTGATTCCTTTTTCCATCTTTTATCCTTTCCCTAATTACTCTTTTTATAAAAAGTGGATTACCAATTACATAACGCTTGTAAAGACGTCTAGGTTCTCTAATTAAGCGGTAAAACCATTCAAATCCTGTTTGAGTCATCCACTTTGGCGCCTGTTTTTGATAGCCACTTATCCACTCTAAATAGGCTCCTCCGTTTAAAAAAATATTCGTCTGTATTTTATCTTCGTTTTCCATTATCCACTTCTCTTGCAAGGGCATCCCAAATCCAACTATTAAAATATTTGGCTGAAATTTATTAATTTTCTCAATAACAGCCCTATTTTCTTCACCATGTTTATTAAAATATCCGTGATAGCCATTAATCTTAAGATAAGGATGTTTTTTTAAAACCTTTTGAATTGCTCCTCGGTAAACTCCCGGTTTTGAACCAAGGAAAAATAGCGAATATTGGTTTTTTTCGCAAAATTTTAACAATTGTGACATCCAAGTATGATAAGTAATTTGGACAGGAATAGATTTCCCTGATAAATATGCGCCGAGTTGAATCCCTTTGCCATCACAAAATACCATCGGACACCTATTTATAAAATCTAAAAACCAAGATTGTTCGTAAGCTATATTGGCAGCGTTAATATTTAAATTTCCAATAACATATCTATGACCTGACTTAATCGTTTGTTTTATAAAAATATGTACATCATCGACATTGACTAAATCCACACGTGTGTTTAAAATTTTTATTGACTCCATTGCTATATATATTTTCTACTTAGATAAAAATATCAATATCTTATCTTATAATTGTACAATCGATTATTGCTAAGGGTTATGCAACAAAACTGTTTGTATATTTTTGCAATAATTCTTCATATGATAGTTTTCTGATAATTAGGTTCAGTAAATGTTTCAATGAAATTGATATACATATAAAATGGTTATTCGCTAAAAGACTGTAAATTTTTAACTAGTGGATGATTTAAGATTAATTTTATTCTAGAATTCCAAGAATGGTATTTAATTACCTCAAATCTACCGCTCTGTCCTATTTTTTTCAGCATTTCTCTATTCTTATATGCCTCTTTTAAAATAGAAGATAGTTCTTCCTTATTCTGAGGACCAAATAAAAAGCCATTCTTTCGGTGGACAATTAAATTATCCATAAATGATGACCTAGAAGCAATCACAGGTCGAGCCATAGCCATATATTCATATACTTTTAAAGGAGATAAATATATTTTTTCATCCATTAGACTATGCCCCGAATAGCATATATCAAAGCCCGCAATATACCGGGGTATCTCTTCCCAACCTATATAACCTGTAAAAGTCACAAAAGGCTCTAACCTTAATTTATTAACTAGAGTTATTAAAGATTCTTTTTCATCACCATCACCCACAATAACCAGAGATAGTGGGATTCCTTGAGACCGTAACTTATTTATCACTTTTATTAACAAATCGAGATTCTGCCATTTGTATAATCGACCCACAAATCCTATGGTAAATGAATCATAAAACCGTATGGGAAATTGATTCCTGAGATCGAATCTCTCAATATCAACAGCATTTGGTACTACAAGAATTTTCTCATAAGGAATTTGAAACTTTCTCGAAATAGCTTTTTTTAATACCGGACTTATACAAACTAATAGATCACACTGATTATACACCCACTTCTCATGATACATAGCCAGTTTGTAAAAGAATACACTATTCCTTACAAATTTAGCTTCATTGCTTAGAACAGCATTCGTTTCAACAATCCAAGGAATACCCCTTTTTTTAAACAGATATCCTAAGGATTGAAACAGGGCAAACCGTTCATAAACAATATCTGTATTTCCCCCAACTTCGTTGTAGGTTTTAATCACATTCACCAACCCAAACCCAATTCGGACCATATCTATTATAATCAGTTTAAAAATGTTTTTATCTCTTCTTGATATACTATTTGACTTGACCCAGTATGTGGGGACACAATCACCTACAATATATTGCTTTACATTGAACCCATAATGCTTGAATGCATTTATAATCCCTATCACGTGAGCCCTAGGGCCACTTTCAATTGCTTCAGGTCTCGTTGATACTCTCGGTCCTCCTGACAGGTAACCTACTTTGAACTTGTTTTTATGTGTACTTTGAACTTTATTCACCGTTATTGCAGATCAATTTAATAATTATTCAACAACTATTTCCAAGATCAGACCACCTGAATTCAATTCTACCTCTCTAATCACCGTTTTCCCATCTTTAATAACTTTAATATAATACGTTCCCAGAAAACCCCGAGTCGAATAAACTCCCTTATCATTGGTGGTTCCGGTATCATTCGTCCACCATTTATTATATACCAAATCATACCACACTTTTCCACTGGGCTTCATAGACCAATCTTTCCTATATACTGGGGCGTTGTTTCTATAATGTCTTCCGTCCCAAAAACCCCACATATAAATCCCATCCACAGAAGGGTGACTAAAACAGGCTGTCATAAAATCCCTGACATAATCAGCCTGTAAAATTTCATCAAAGACGTTCACATCAAATTCCGTAATGAGAATTTTCTTGTGAAATTTTGAAAATGTACCCAGAATATCCAATACATTTTGTATAGGAGTTAATTGCCAGTTAAAATGACTCTGAATTCCAATGCCATCCAATCTAACTCCCTCTTGCAGAAGTCTATCTATATATTTATATGATTTTTGCTGGTGTATGATATCCACTCCTCCGTGATTTAAAATCCCGTAATCATTAACGTACGTATCAATATTCGGATTAATATGTTTAACCATTTCAAACCATTCAGATACACTTCCTTCTCCTGTTATATCTGTTAGTTCATGATGGGTCACAGGTTCGTTAATTACATCCCATTCTTGTACGATACCATTCAACTCGGTAACGATATCCACAATATGGTCCTTTACTTTATCTCGAATATATGACGGATCGTTTTTATTTTTTCGTATATCAGTTGGAACCTTTTTCCACCATGGCCAAACCAGACAGTGTCCACGTATTTCAATATTGTTCTCGTTCAACCATTGAACAGCTTTAAGGGTATTCTTTCTCCGTTGGATATTTTCCCATTCCTTCCACTTTAAATCACTTTCGAATACAACATAATCAAACAGTTCCTTTACTTTCTGTCTGTAAATAACCGCATCTTTTGTTATATCATTAGTGATATAATGCGAGGATACAGCTGTACCAAACCTGAATTTATGACGTGTCATCTCAATTATAACTGTTGCCTTTTCAATAGGTCTTGAATTCATATCTTTCACTAAAACAGAAAAATCCGTTTTTCGGACTGAATCAATTCTGTTTTGTGCCAGTTCTCTCCATTCGGTATTCTGATCACTTACGTCATACGAATAAAAATGATTGACGAGGATTTCATCGGGTAATACTTTTCCGTAATTAATAAATTCTACTCCACCGATCTCTATCGTCTGAATCTTTGCGCCCAATCTGAAGCAAAATCTGATATCGCCCGGATCATAACTTTCCGGTATCGCAATCAGAATTTTACTTTTTGCCCATTCTTTCCCCGGATTGGTGAAATATCTTAATATTTTCTTATAGGGTTTTTCCCTCTCTTCTACGACAAACTCTACCATACCTGTACCAGAACTAACGCATCTTACATAAAAGGAAAATGTAAGCATATCACCATTTGTTAGACTTATATCATTATTAGCAATAAGTTGAATATCATAAGGATAATCAGGCAAGAATTTCGTTTGTACTTGTATAGCACTACTAAACCCTATCGATTCAACTTTCACCTTATGATAATTAGCCCAACTATTATTTTTTCTTAACAATATAAGTTTATTAATGTAATCACGATTTATAATTGGACTACCATACACCAATGTTTCATCGTTATTATCGTAAAACTGGTTTACAAAAATTCCAATTGTATTGATTAATATAAGATCACTGCAATAGATAAGAGAAGAACAGAAAAGTAGGATAAAAAAAGGTCTTAATCGGACTAATGATGTATTAGCATCCATAAGTTTAAATTAAATAAAGTGGTTATATATAAAATCTTGTTTTTACTATATCTTGATAAATATTCTCAAGTTGATCACTCTGTTTTTTCAAATCAAAATTGCTTATAATGTGAATCGAACCCGCCTTCGCCATTTTATTCCTGAGGTCGTTGTTTGTTAATAAAAGATAAATATTTTTAGCAATAGCATTGTAATCCTTTTCTTTCACGAGAAACCCTGTTTTCCCATTAATAACCACTTCAGGTATACCTCCGTGATTATGACTAACTACTGGAACTCCCATAACTTGAGCTTCTGCAAATACCATCCCGAATGCTTCTGAATCACCATTCTGTGCTTCTATACTCGGAACGCAAAACACCTGAGCTTGATTCATCCAGTACTTTACCACTTCAGATCTAACTTCACCTAAAAAATCATAATTACGTAGCATTTTTCTTGCCAAACTTTCAAGATTTTTTCTTTGTGGACCATCTCCGATAATAATTAATCTTACCTTATCAAATTTTTTACCTACGAGCGACATCGCTTTTATAAGAAACTTACAACCCTTTTTCTCAACGAGCCTTCCAACAAATAGAATAATCGGTTCTCTAATGATGTTAGAGCTAGGTTTCCAGTATTCCGTATCTATTCCAATATAATGTACAACTATCTTATCAGAAGGAAACCCTTTATCATAAAGCTTGTTTTTAATAAAATTTGAAACTGCAATAAATAATGATCCTTTTTTACTAAGCTCCTTACGCCTCTTTAAAAACATTCTATGTCCTAAAAATGATTTTCTTGCGATTTCATCCTTTACCGTAATATCATATCCGTGAAAAGTGGTTATCAGTGGTATATTCAACTCTTTACAGAGCGGCAATGCTAATGCCCCCCCTATTCCAAAATGTGCATGAATAATCTTCGGATTAACCTGTTTAATATTTTTAATAAAATTTGGAGGTGATATACCCCACCGCTTAAAAAGATATTCATTAATATAACTTAATTTTCTGGTTTTATTTATAACATAAATGCGATCATCAGGTAAAGATAACTTTTTATTTAGTAACCTACTCCCAATATAATAAGGTGTAAACTTTTGCAAGGATTCTCCCTGTGCTTGTATAAATGTTTCTGATAATGGGAGCAAATGATCCCGATAAATTAAAATTGTAGATTTTTTCATTTAGTCATTAAAAGAATAAATCTTTCATTCAATTTTTGTTTTTTTACTCAATAAAGTAGATATTATTACAAATAGTCCCCACTGAAAATCGTTCTGTTTTAAGATGAAGCTTTCTATACTGTTAGCCACAAAAACATAAACAAGAATTGTAATAGGCAATATAGATAGGAATCGGTTATGATTGTAATAATTATACGCTCTTATAAAAGCTTGTAAATAACACAGTAAAAATATTATAATGCCGATTAAACCCAGATCTAACCATAGGTCAAATATACCGTTATGAGCATGGGATGGTTCCCATATGGCTATTTTCCATATTTCTCTAGACGGACCATCCCAACCAACCCAAAATGCATTATATCCATAACCCCATATAAACTCCTTTTGAATCATACCCCAACTTAATGCCCAAATGATAGTACGGCCTGTCATTGTAGGATCTTTGCCAAGATTCTTCATTAAAAAATTAAAATGTTCCAAACCAATTATCATAATTCCAAAAACGATGATAACAATAGTAATAGCTAATGTAAATCCAATGATTGAACGGATCTTAAGAAGTGGAAAAATAAAAATAAAAGTTATTAACCCTAAAGCTATTACTATACCCCCTATTGACTTGGAAAAAAAAACCATCATAAGACATAATAATGAAAGGAACAAATTAATCATTCTGTATTTCCTACTTTCCATGGCAAGAATCATATAAATTGACATACCCAAAGCCATTAATCTGCCAAATAAATTCTTTACCGGATAAATACCTCTCCATGCGTAATTATAATCTTTACCCATAGTACCAATATCTGTTGGTAAAAGAAAAATAGTAAGAAGACTCAAAACAGTGGCAATAATAAAATAACTTGAAAATAACTTAATTATCTCTTCTTCATTAAATCTTAATACAACATACACAAATATCATCGTACTCCCAAATAACCCAATTACACGTCTAGTGGTTACTTCAGGTGATCCAGACCAAAATAATGAAATAAGAGGTAACATAATTAATAAAATAAATAGGTAATTGTTTTTAATTAGCCCTATTAATTTTTTTCTTTTGGGTATTATCAAAACGAAAAATATTACATAATAAATCGCCCATATAATCTGAAAAAATATATTTCCTTTAGAGGTCTCTAGCGTTAGCCCACTAATTTCAAACCATAAGTGCAATATTGCTCTCGATGATAGGAAAAAATATACTAACAATAATATTTTCAGAAGAATATCTTTACGTATCATCAACATAGGTTTTTATGATGTTAAGTAGTCTTTTTCCAATCTAATAAATCTCTTCGTATTAACGTTTCCAACATAGAAATATCTCGAAGGTATATATCCAATAACATTTTAGTTTCTGCTCTATCTATTTTAGAATATGATATAATGTTTTTATTTTGTAATCGATATTTTATGTGTTTGCGAATTTTCACTGGAATTATTTGCTTTAACAAATTTTTAATAATATCAGGCTTTCTTAAATAATCATGGAATTTTTGTGATATAGGGAGCCCGGAAATATTATATTTTATATTTAATTTTGGAATAAATGTGCAATCAATATCAAGCCAAACAAAAATATCTCTTAACATTTTCACGGAATTATGTTTTAATTCATCATAGAGAAATATCTTTATTTGATTTTTATCAAAAATGTCAAAATAACTCCGGAGTTGTTTATAATAAAATCCCATTTTCCTATAATGCCATATAGGCATCCAATTGTTTTTTATTCGTTCCTCTTCCAGCAATAAGGCTTGTGTAAAATCCTTGACAGGTTCACGTCCATCTCGTCGGAGATGCATAAAACTGGAATAAGCTCGATCCACCGGATTCCTTAATAGTGCAATAATTTTTACATCTGGTATATATCGTTTTATTCTCTCTGCAGTACCCTCAATATAAATGTACATTGCAGATGCTTCACCTATCGCTTTTTCATTCGTTACACCATCAAATAACGATTGGTATCGATTCAAATCGGTGATAATCATCTGATTTACAATGTCCATATCACCCAGACCGTTAAAATTCAGTTGTTGACCCTCATAAGAAAAAAAATGAGGCTCCTTTACAGGACTCATATATACTTCCGGATGTTGTTTCAAATAATGATAAAGGGAAGTTGTCCCTGATTTTGTGGCTCCTATAATTAAGAAATTAGGAAATCCCTTATTTACATTCTTTTTACTCATATAACCAGTTTGATAGGTCTTTGTTGAACAATTTCTCTAAAGATTTTATCTCATCGTTATATATAGCTTTTAAATATTTTCTATCTTCCGATGTAAATTCAAGTTTTAATTTCTGTTTATTTGAAATATTTAATTGATTAATTCCTTTTTTAATGTAATTCCTTATTTTAGATGGAATTGGTAAATAAAAAAATTTTAGTCGGGAGGGATCTCGTATAAAACGGTGAAGCCATTTTATTTTCGGGATACCCGTTACATTATATCTATATGAAATATCCGGTACAAAAGTATCATCAACATTAAGGAATCGGAATATTTTTTGACATACTGATACCGGTTGTTCTTTTAAGTCATCATACAGAAAAATCAATATCTGATTCGGGCTGAATAGTTCATAATATCTTTTTAACTGTTCCGTATAGAATCCTTTACTTTTATAATGCCATAGAGGTCCCCACTTTTCTTCAATTCGTATCTCTTCCTCCCTCAATGCTTTTGAAAACAGATCAATAGTCTCGTGGCCATTTTGATAAGCATAAACGTAATTGGAATATGCACGTTCAATAGGATTTCTTAACACCGCTATTATTTTTACATCCGGTATATTTTTTTTAATATTACCCGGTGCTTCCAAACTGTACAGATAAAGTGTAGAACACTCGCCAACTGCCTTTTCACCCTTTACTTTTTTAAATAATTTTTTATAACTGCTAAAACTTATATATTCACATTTGGCTGAAGGATCATCAGGACCCCGGTAGTCCAAATCACTTCCCATAAGGGCAAAAAACCGAGGTTCTTTTTCATCCAGCATAAATATCTCTGGATGCTGTTTTAAATAGTAATAGAGAGATGTTGTACCAGCTTTTTGTGCACCAATTATTAAAAAATTAGGAAATTTCATGATTTTACACACTCATTAATCAACGCAAAATGTATTTATATAACTCCTAGCAAAAGTGAAAAATAATATATTTCGAATAACATTACCTAAAGCAAATGCAGCTGCAACACCATAGATATAATACCAGTTCCCTAATACAATTATTAAAATAAAGGTTATCACAAGTGTCCACCACCAGATTTTTCTTGCAGTATTTTCTTTTTCGATCATATTCAACAAGTGTCCGGATAAACCTGTAGAAGAATTAATCATCTGTCCAAATGCCATTATCCATAGTAACGGTGTGGCTGCAACGAATTCAGATCCAAAAAAACCCAATAATCGATCTGAAAAAAATATAAAGATTACCAAGAATGGTAAATATGCTATAATTGAATATATTTGCGAAAGTTTTAAATCTCTCTTCAGATTATGAAAATCTTTCCATTTGAAGTCTTGAGCAAAACTTGGATTAAACAAACTTGATAATGCAACCAATATTGTAGAGGAGATAGCCACTAAACGTTGAGCAATTCCAAATAACCCTATATCTTCACTAGTGACCAATAATGGAAGCAAATAAAAAGGTAGGTTCAATGAAATAACTCTAATAATTGTAATAGTCCAAAAATAATAAATGCTCGTATTTAGAATTTCATCTTTTCTCACTAATCTTATTTTTCTTATCCATGAGATTCTAACTTTCTCCAATACCGACCAAACTAATAAACCGATAACACTAGCTAATATTGCTAAAATGCAATAAGTGATGATCAATCTATAAAGAGTTAATTCATAGGAAGTTAAATAGTAGAATAATAATAATGACAATAAAAATATTGGGAAAATATTAAACTCTAAAGCAATACTGAATTTCGGGTATTTCAGTCCTTTAATAGCTGAAGAAAAAATTTTTACAACAGCAAAAAATGACCCAGCTATCAGTGCACCATATACTATGGTCCATTTTTGAAAAGATACATCAATTATATAATTATATAGATTCGATACAATCCATATAATTAAAAGACAAAAAGTTGTCACTAACAGAACATATATGACAATATTGAGGATAAAATTCTTATTCTCATCACTGGTTTCACTATTGGTTGATAATGCAATCTTGCGTGTTGTGTATTGATAATGACCACCGCTAAACAACCCTTCCACCAACCTTTGCCAAGATGTAAAAATAAAGTAATTTCCGGATCCTGATGGGCCAAGCAATCGGGCAATAATAACATTAACGCCAACACTAGTGAGTGTAGCTACACCTCGGAAAAAAATTATTATAAACGCCTGTATTGGATTTTTTTTATCTAAACTCATAATGTGTAATAGAGTCTATTGATCAAACACTCCTTTCAATAATATCCGTATTTTATCAATAGAGGTCTTGCAATAATAGAAATGATGGTTTTGTAGAGTTGAGGAAGATTTTTCTTCCAATCGATATCAAGTTTAAGAGGAACTTCTCCCGTAATATGTCTACTGGGACTGCCGCCCACTGAGTGAGTGGGATATAATGTTACCCCTCTCTTGTAAATGAAGTCTATATTTAAATCCCTCATATGCAACCAATCAAGTATTAACTTTACAGTTTTTTCCGGATTCAAAATAAATTGTTCATATTTGATCTGTTTATAAGGCACACCAATCTTTTTTACAAGTTTAGTAGATACAATATTACTCAATACCCATCTAACCGATCCATAAAGGGGATTGTGTTTCTGGTATTTTGGATGACCGGTTTGTTTTCGTTTATATAATGAGTATTCAACTCCGTATACTGACCGTATCAAATGTATAATTTTCAAATTAATCTCGGGAATAAGACTCAACAAATAACAGTAAATAGGAGACTTAGATGAGTCAATAATAACTAATGACCTAGATTCACCTTCAATTGCTTTATACAATTGATTTATATAGGTTAAGTGTCTAGAAAATATAAGCCTAATCAATATTTTGCTAAACGGCAGGAAAATAATTGGGAGATACTGTCCTTTAATATATCTCGGGATTTTAGAAGTTTGCATATTAATGTTAGGAAATTTAGCAATTACTTTTCTCCAGAAATGACAATCTGTCACTTTATCACCACAGCCACAGGGTCGAGTATCATGAAATCGATCAGCGAAATATCTGAGTTCACCTACTGAGAAAAATCCTTCAATTTGTCCCAGTACATTATGGAATAATGTACTACCACTACGCTCATAACTAAGAATATAAATGATATTCATACTACCTTTACCCACACAATTAATAGAGTAAATTATATATATATTGAATTTTTATGGATAATGTCTGCAATAATATTTTCCTTTGTTAATAAAAAAACCGAAAATCATCAATGCCCTTCGGTTTTACACCACATAGCAAAATATTCATAATCATTTATTTATGAGAATATAATTCTATTTCATTAGCAATGTTTTATATCTACCTCCAACAAAAGATTTTTATATATCCTCTATAAGATAAGAATTGAATAAAGTCAATTTTTACTCTTTTTAATAGAACTTTTTACTGACACATATACAACGCTTAGAAAACCACCAATAAATGTACTAATTATTACAATCAAAATCCTTTTTGGTTTATACTTGTATTCAGGAGTCACAGCTCGATCTAAAAATTGGACAGTGGGCGTATCTTTAGCTTCTTTAATTTTTGCCTGTTCATATTCAGGTAAAAGGAATTCCAGCACCGTGCCAAGCATTTCAACCTCACTATACAATCTGGCATATTGAAGTCCAAGTTCTGGTAATTCCCAAAGAGGTTGAAAAATATCCCGTTTACTTAGGCTGTCACTGCTGAATTTCATTACATCGTACTCTTCCTTCAGCTTCACAAGCCGTAATTCCAGCGCTTCGTATTCAGGGTTGTTGACGTTGACCAATTGCTCCAAGACCCCAAGCTGAACTTCAGTGGCCACGATCTGAGCTTTGAGTTCCGCTGCAGCACGGATGGTTTCTTCAGTCTGCACTTGAATAGCAATCACGCCATGTTCTTCCTGAAACTCCTTCAACTCGTCTTCCGCCTTCCTCAACTTTTCCTTTGTCTGGTTAACACGATCCTCAATAAAAAGTCGATTATTTCGAGCTTTTTCACTGGATAACTTTTTAACTATTCTGTCAAGATCCTCTACTATAAAATTAACAATGTCATCAACAAGATACTGGTCTTTATCAAGAACGGTAACTTTAATTGTACCTTCTTCTTCCACATCAAAGGACGCATTATCTTGGAATCGGGTTACAGCTAATTGCATATTTTTCACATTATATTTTTCAATTAGATTAAAATGATTAATAATTGATGTTGCAAGAGTTCTACTTTTTAAGATAGCCATATATGTATATGTTTCGCTACTTTCTTGGAAAAAACCAGCACCACCAAGAGAAAAATCTGAAATTATTGATCCTATACCTAGTGGAGACTCTCCACTGGGAGGCATAATTATTGCTTGTGCTTTATACCACTTTGGTAAAAGTAAACTTACAATAATTGATAAAATCACAAATATGGAAGTAATCCAAAATATTGTTTTTTTCCAACTATATAAAAATTGTATATATCCCCATATATCTATTTCCTGAGATTCTTGGATTTCCAAGCCTTCAGGTATTATTTTATATTTAATATTCGAGATTGGTTTTGCTTCTGATAATTGAGTATTTTCAATATTTTTTAATTTACCATCAGAAATATTGATTAAACCGTATCTCTTCAAATCAGCAATCCTATTCCTCAGCGTCTTTTCACTTATACCCACTTCATTTGCTACCTTCTCACGTGCAGAACGGTCATCCACAATTTCTGGATGCTTTTTCACAAGTTCTAAAATTTTTTTCTCATGTTCTGTTAATTGTTGCATTATTACC
>JACKQG010003856.1_pt1 | contig 17938 bp, 11 predicted proteins | sample 8237621 | NCBI WGS metagenome assembly JACKQG01 (sample SAMN15677084, study PRJNA649215) | marine metagenome | biome: marine; feature: Black Sea; material: saline water; isolation source: suspended particulate matter (SPM) from the Black Sea western gyre | collected 2013-06-09/2013-06-10 | depth...
ATCCATCCAGCACGCTGAAGTTAATCACCCCGTTCATCACCGCTTTCTCTCCACTGGTTCCGGAAGCTTCCAGGGTTCGGGTTGGAGTATTTAACCATACATCTACCCCCCGGATTAAATATTTAGCCAACTCGATATCATAATTCTCAACAAATAGAATTTTGCCCAGAAACTGTGGGGTGTGCATCACTTCGAAGACGCGTTTGATGAGATCCTGTCCCGCTTTATCATGTGGGTGAGCCTTACCGGCAAAGATGAATTGAACGGGTTGTTCCTCATTGTTGACAATCCGTTCCAGCCGGTCCAGGTTGCTAAAAAGCAGGTGAGCTCTTTTGTAAGTAGCAAAACGCCGGGCGAAGCCAAATGTCATCGCATTTCCCTGAAGTGAATCCCGGAGTTTGAAGATTAGTTTCGGATTTTCATTCCTTCGTGTCATATCATCGTAAATCCGCTGAAACAAGTATTCTGACAACTGATCCTTTTGTTTCATTTTGGTCTTCCAGACGATCTCATCATCAACCAGATGAATCTTTTTCCAGTATTCCGGATTTGACTGATCTGCCAGAAACTCATCTCCAAACTCTTTCAGGTAGAGCAGTTGCCATGATTTGGCTGTCCATGTAGGATAATGCACGCCATTTGTTACATACCCAATATGCAACTCTTTTGGATAATACCCCGTATATAACTTACTGAACATTTCGCCTGATACAGCACCATGAATCTTGCTCACTCCGTTGATCTCCTGTGAGAGGTTCGCTGCCAGTACGCTCATGGAGAATTTCTCATCCCGATCATTTTCTACCATACGGCCAAGATTCATAAATTGCTCCCAGCTGATGTTCAGATGATCGGAAATATACGAGAGATACCTTCTCATCAGATCTTCAGGGAAGGTATCGTGTCCGGCCGGAACAGGTGTGTGGGTTGTAAAAAGAGTGGACGCCCGTACCACCTCAGATGCCTGGGCAAAGGTAAGCCTCTCATTCTGGATATACTTCTGCAACCGTTCGAGGCCAATGAATGCCGAGTGTCCTTCATTGCTATGGAACAAATCTGGTTTCACACCTAACGAATCCAGTGTCCTGATCCCGCCGATACCCAGCAAAATCTCTTGCCTCAACCGGTTCTCAAGGTCTCCTCCATAAAGATGATGAGTGATACCACGGTCTGACTCCTGATTTTCCTCAATATCTGTATCCATGAGATAGAGAGGAATACGACCAACATCAACACGCCAGATCTTGGCATACATCGTCCGGCCTGGAAGAGCAAAAGTCACTTTGATCCAGTTACCGTTATCGTCGCGGACCGGATTCAAAGGCAGGTGCGTAAATTTTTGTGGCGTGTAGGTCGCTATCTGATCACCAAAAAGAGAAAGACTCTGCTTGAAATATCCATATCTGTAAAGCAAGCCAACTCCAACCATGTTGACATTTGAGTCACTGGCCTCTTTAAGATAATCACCGGCAAGCATTCCAAGTCCGCCTGAATAGATCTTAATAGTGTCATGTAAACCAAACTCCATGCTGAAGTATGCAATCAGTTCCCTGGGTTTCTCCTCCCCTTTCGCCATGTAAGCATCAAATTTAGCCAACACTTTTTTTAACCTGGCAATGAATTTCTCATTAATACTCAGCTGTTTAAGCTCCTCGTAGGTGAGTGACTCCAGAAGTGCAACAGGATTAAACTTCAACTCATACCAGCGTTCTTTATTTATCTGTTCGAAGAGTTCACTTCCTTCGTAATTCCACGACCACCATAAGTTTCTTGAAAGAGGTTCCAGGCCATCAAGGGTTTTCGGAATACGTTGCTGAATCAAAACCTTTCTCCATTCAGGTTTAATTTCTGTTACCGACTTGAGCCTGGAAGTCTGAGTCTGTGGTATTTTGATTTGGAATTGATCCACTCTTTCCATTGTTTTACCTATCGCAAGCGAGAATACGTTTTTATAATGAATAATCAGGTTCTTCCATAACGCTGAGCGAGAGATCTCATATGCTTTGATCCGTATCTTGATGATATCCTTTTCTGTTTTATTTGAGCACTCTGCAACCTTACTGACTATCTCGTCAACTACTTCTGCGGCATTATCATCGGTTCTTTCTATCACTGAGATACATTCCTTTACAGTAGGAAAAAGCTCTTTCACCCATTGACCAAAACCGGCAAGGGTAGTTGTGATCGTAGGGATATGGAAAGCCATACTCTCAAGTGGTGTATATCCCCATGGTTCATAGTAGGAAGGAAAGATTGAACCATCAAACCCAACCAGCAAGTCATAGTAACTGAGATCAAAAATCCCGTCATGCCCATTCAGGTAAGCAGGTACAAAAATAATTTTCACCTTATCTTCTGTTCTGTTCAGAAGGTTATTCTCCCGGATACTCCGGAGTATCCAGTCATTCTCCGGTTCATGAAGTCCATGTGTGAGATACTCTTCCTCTAAGGGATGATTGAAATCTTGTTTCCCAATCCTGGCTAGCAATTCCTGTCGTGGCCCCGACTGATAAGCAGGCACCATGATAAAAGCAATGATAGGTGCGCCGATTTTCTCATGGATATTCAATTTGCCCATGGTATCTAAAAAGAGATCGATACCTTTATTGTGAAATTCATACCGACCACTGGTAATCAATAGGATACTATCCTTCGACATCTTCTGGTTTAACAAGCCTTCAGAAACTTCTAAAAGCCTCTTCCGTGCGATATCACGTTTGGCAATATAGGCTTCCCGGGCAGGTACAAATGAGTCCTCAAACCCATTTGGGGTGACTTCATCGACCGATTTCCCTAAAAACCGGATACATTCATTATTGGTGATACTGCTAACGGTAGTAAAAGCATCTGCTTTCTGAGCAGCCAGCTTCTCCAGAGAATATTTCGAGACCACGCCAAAACGGTGTGCAACCTGATCTCCCTCATATGACGCTAAGTCTTTATAAAGAGGCAATCCGTTGCCGGCGATACACCTTCCAAGCACGGTTGCATGAGTAGTAAAGACTGTTCCCACCTGTGGCGCCTTCTCTTTCAGGTATAGAATACCGGTGCCTGTCATCCATTCGTGGAAGTGGGCAACAATTTTATCATGATGAGAGAGGTTGTAGTTATAAAAACTTTCAATGATCTTTCCAGCTGCATAACCAAAAAGAGCTGGTTCAATATAGTCCCATGCACCGGAAAGGGAATCGAGCTGATAGTTCTCCCAGAATTTCGACAGGATACTGTCTTTCTCCGTGAAGAATTTTGTGAAATCTACCAGAATAGTGAGGGGTTGGCCACTGACATTCCATCTGCCAATCTTGATCCGCAGCTCTTCGCTTTCAGCATGCTGGCGCCATGATTTAAAGAGGTATTGATCCTCAGTAAAGAGAGGATTCTCATGTGTCTCCTTCCAGATATCAGGGCCGATCAGAATATAGTTATCTTTATACTCGTTGACCAGTGTCAGGGCTTTGGTTGAGATGACCGTATAGATCCCTCCCACTTTATTACATACCTCCCAACTGGTTTCAAACAGGTAATCAGGATTGATGATGAGATTCTCTTTTGGTACCATAGACCAGGCCGGTTGCTGAATTAGTTTTTCTTCTTTGGTTTGATTGTTGTAGCTTTTTTCACTCTTGGTTTGCGCGCTGCTACCTTGGTTGTTGGTTTTGCTTTTCCCTTGGTCTTTGGCTTTACTTTTGCTTTTGGCTTCGCAACACTCTTTTCCGATTTTGCCTCTTTGGCAGGCTCATCCTTTTCGTCCACGCGGATGATAAAATCAGAAAGCACGTTCATATAGTTGATAAACGCTTCATATGGTGAATCGTATGGATTAAAATATTTATGTACTTCACCATCGGAGAACCATTTCGTACACATGTAATAAAAATGGTCACTCGTCTGTAATCTTTCCCAGTCACGCATCACATCGGGTTTATCGCACGCCATCACCTCCTTCTCAATGCCATATAATTTCCCGAAGGCTTCATCCTGAAGCTCATTGCCCAGCCAGGCAGTAAGATCTTTTTCCTCATCCGCCCAGGAGATAGGATAGAGAACAGAAACCGGAGCTACCGGTTGGAGCTTCTCACTCAATTCACTTGGTGTTGAAAAATTGTACGTTGAGTGAGAAAATACGGCCCCTGGCAACGTATAGAAAAAATCAAAGATGCCGGTCTCTTCTCGTTGTTGTTCTCCGAGGGTTTCATAGTTCAGAAAGAGATTTACCACCTCTTCTTTCTCAGGAACATGATTCAACCAGTTAACAAATTTCTCCGTGGTGATTGGCCACTCGGACCAATCCCTGGCAGAGAAACGGAAGATAATATCGTCGCTCAGCCTGAAATTCCTCAGCAACAACTTCAATTTGGGGTTTGCGGCGCTGCAATAGAGGAAATTTGGACTCTTCCAGCCGAGAACATGTTTGGCTCCCTCAGTAAGCATAGTAGAGAAACCCAATTCAGCAACAGTCTGACCGATCTGATCATCAAAGATCAACTCTGTATTTCGAAACGTAGTAGGTCTCTGGTTAAACAGGTCATTGATCCTGTCGCGGTGTTTCTCGATCTGCCTGATAAACTCCTCTTTGCTGCCCAGTGATGCCAGGGAGTGAGCATATGTTTCTCCTGTAAATTCCACACAGCCGGTAGCAGCCAACTCCTGAAATCCGTGAATAACCTCAGGTGCGTGTTGCAACAATTGCTCAAGCACCGGGCCGGAAATCGAGAAGGTAACCTTGAACGAAGCACCAAACTCACGGATCATGTCAAGCATCATTCTGTTAGCTGGCAGGTATGAGCGCTCGGCAACACGTCGGATGATATGCCGATTCTGATAATCATCATAGTATTGGTGGTCCTGACCAATATTAAAGAACCTATAGGTACGTAACCTGTATGGCTGATGAACCTGAAAACAAAGATTGATGAATTTCATAATACTGATTTATATACTTCAAGCACATTGTATGCCGCATTTTCCCATTTCAGATTATCTACTTCCTCTTTGCCATACTGGACAAACAATTTCTGCAACCCATCATAATGCAGGATCCCGTATATGGCATCCGCCATAGCATCAATATCCCAGAAGTCCACTTTTATGGCGTGCTTAAGGATCTCCGAAACACCCGACTGCTTGGAGATCACGACCGGTACATTCGAACGCATTGCCTCCAGGGGAGAGATCCCGAAAGGTTCCGAAACGGATGGCATGACATAAACATCGCTCATAGCAAACATCGTATCAACCTCTGCTCCTGCAAGGAAGCCTGTGAAATGAAACTTCGTGCCCATCTTCAGCTTTGCGATCCGGCGCACCATTCTGTTCAGCAAATCGCCCGAGCCGGCCATGACAAATCGCACATTCTCGTCTCTCTTCAGCACTTTGTGTGCAGCTTCAACAAAATAATCAGGCCCCTTCTGATAGGTTACCCGCCCCAGGAAAGTGACCACTTTCTCTTTCACATGCTTCCTGATAGTTGCTGCCTCTGGGCGACCTGATGGTTCAACGGCATTGTGGACAGTAACGATCTTTTCAGGATTAATGCCATACTTTTCAATGACAATCTGCCGGGTCAGGTTACTCACGGTGATCACCCGATCGGCTTCCTGCATTCCTTTCTGCTCGATCTCAAACACCGAGGTATTCACATTCTTACCGGAACGGTCAAACTCTGTTGCATGGACATGGATTACAAGCGGTTTCCCGCTAATGTTTTTTGCTGCAATCCCTGCCGGATATGTCAGCCAGTCATGAGAATGAATCACATCAAATCCGTACTGTGTTGCGATGGATGAAGCGATCAAGGCGTAACGGGAGACCTCCTGCATCAGGGTTTTTCCGTATTTGCCGGAAAATTTGAATTTTCTGGAGAATATCGTCCGGCTCTTTTCAGAAGTCTTCTTCGTCTCCTTTTCGGCCAGGATCTCAAACTCTTCCGGTTCCATGTAAGGAATAAGGTTTGAGCCAATCTCAATGTAGTTAATCTTGTTCCAGAACTCCTGTTGTTGGCTATCCTTGAAATCCATCGTTATATCGCTGGCATTGATCAGCCGGAAACCAGGATGAAGCTCATCACCATATGCTTTAGGCACGACAAATATAACATCCGTCCCCAGTTTTACCATCCCTTTTGTGAGGCCAAAACAAGCTGTCCCAAGTCCGCCGGTGATATGCGGCGGAAACTCCCAACCAAACATTAAGACACGCATACCGATTTTCGATTTACGATTTATATTTCTTTTCACCTCTCACCTCTTACCTCTCACCTCTCACCTACCTCATACTCTCCTATCAACTGCCCTATTCTGAGCAGTTCGGCCACCGACCATGCCTGGGAGATAGCTCCCCTGGGGGTATGTGGCGGGTCGCCATCATAAATCTCAGAGATCGTACCTACTCCATGCTCAGTCAACGTCTGAGCAAATTCTTTATAATACCCTTTGATAAAGGAGAGGCCGCTATTGCCATGAATCTTCAGGTAACCCTCTACAAAATGGCCAAATAACCAGGGCCACACTGTTCCCTGGTGATAGGCTTGATCACGCTCAGTCTGATCTCCGAAATAGATCCCTTTATACGCTGCACTAACCGGTGTCAGGGTGCGCAGTCCACGTGTTGTAAGTAACTCCTGTTTGATCCTGCTGAGCACTCGTTTTCTGATCTCTTCATCAACCGGGCTGAAAGGTAACGAAGTCGCAAAGACCATATTGGGCCGGACGGACCAATCCGTATATTCGCCATCCACATAATCGGCCAGCATTCCTTTCTCAGCATTCCAGAAAATTTCAAGAAACGCACCCGGGATCTTCTTAGCAACGTCATTCCAATTTCTGACAAAATCCATATCTCCAGCCTCATTGGCTATCTCCAGACTGAACATAATTGCGTTATACCACAGGGCATTGATCTCTACCGCGAGTCCGGTGCGTGGGGTAACCGGTTTGCCATATGCAACCGCATCCATCCAGGTCACTGCTTTCCCCGGAATACCTGCATAGATCAGTCCGGAAGGTTCCATATGAATATTAAACTCAGTCCCGTTTCGATATCCCTCGAGAATCTGTTTCATCTTCCAGCCATATTCTTTCCATACCAGCTTTTGATGGCCAATGGCTTCCGTATATTTTTGAAGCGCCCAGAAAAACCATAAAGATCCGTCAGCGCTGTTGTAGGAAGAGTTCTGCCCAAAATCAATGTTCGGAAAAAGCGGACCCTTCATCTGCTTGATCATCGTATCAACCACCGCTTTACATGTTTGATGATCACCCGCTACCAGGGTCAATCCAGGCAAAGCGATGAACGTATCCCGTCCCCAGCGTCCAAACCATGGAAAACCGGCAATGATATCGGTCTTGTCTCCCCGTTTTACGATGAACTGCTGTGCTGCGTTAGCCAGGCAATGTTCAAAATCATCCCGGGGTATCCGTTTCTTCAACTCGGAAGTATATACTCTTTTGATGCTCTTCTGTGTGATCCCGGAAGTTCCGGCTGAAAAACAGACCGACTCTCCTCTCTTGATATCAAACTCAAAAAAACCGGGTACATAAAGATCTTCGAGGCATTCATATCCTCTCTCCATCTCCTCCCGGTATTCAATATCATAATACCAATCCGGCACATGGGTGTATTCATTCTCCTTGGAGAGCTGCATGAATAAGTTCGTATAGCCTTCATACATCTTCACCCGGATGCCACCCGGAACCTTCTCATACTTTTTATCTGCATGGGTATTCTCTTTGCTGAGATGATGGACATTACGGAAAGCAAGAAATGGACGCAGACGGATACGGGTGGGAGAATGAGCCTCCTCCAGTGTATATTTGATAATGATTCGGTCTTCCTGTGTGATAAGAATCGTCTCTCTTGTCAGGATTACCCCCCCTACCCTGTAGACGAGTTTGGGCACCTTATCAACAGAAAAATCACGAATATATTTGTGCCCTTTGGGATTATATTTACCCCCTTTATACTTGTGAATACCCAGGTTGAACTCTGCTTCCTGTTGAATCACTGTCTCATCCACGGATGAGAGCAACACATGATTATCATAATCAATACCGGGTTGAGGCGTTACCAGAAAGCCATGATATTTCCGGGTGTTGCAATTGATGATGGTGGAACTGGCGTAAGAACCTGCGCGGTTCGACCGGATCATCTCCCGTTGCAGAGAGTACTCCAGGTTGACAAGTTGATTCTTATCAAAATTGATATAACTCATTTAAGTAGAATTATCAGCCTGTTCAAAGTCAAGCGAAATACAAAGAACTGCAAAAGTACAATATTCCATGCATTTTATGGTTGTATTAATATCCTCTGAATTTGGTAATTTTGCCACATGATACAACGCCGATATACCTTTTTTATCCTCCTGCTTGCCGGAATTTTAATCGCACAATTCTCCTGTAAAAAAAAGGATAAGATTGATACAAACGCCTCCCTGAGACTCAGCTTCTCAAGCGATACTGTTTTTTTTGATACCGTCTTTTCGACGATTGGATCGATTACACAGCGGTTGATCGTTTACAATAACAACGACAACAAAGTGAATATCTCTCAGATCAACCTGGCTGGCGGGCAATCTTCCAACTACCGTATCAACATTGATGGGGATTCTTCACTGGTCGTCTCGAATATTGAGATACCGGGACACGACAGCATCTTTATTTTCATACGGGTGACCGTTGACCCAAACAATCAGAATACCCCTTTTGTTGTGGCCGACTCCATCCTATTTTCACTGAACGGCAACTTGCAGGATGTAAACCTGGTTGCGTGGGGGCAAAATGCCCGGTTCAGGAAACAATTCACAGTAAAAGGAAACATCGTTTGGGATAGTCTGAAACCCTATGTCATCTATGATTACCTGCAGGTAGATACCTCTGCATCATTACTGATCATGCCTGGCACTAAAATTTATTTTCACAAGTATGCTTATTTCGCCGTCGCTTATGATGCATCCCTAAAAGTACTTGGGAACCTGGAGCATCCGGTCAGGTTCCAGGGCGACCGGTTAGATCCATTTTATCGTGATCTTCCCGGCCAATGGTTTGGCATCTTCTTCGAAAGTGGTTCCAAAGAGCACGAGATCAATTATGCCATCATCAAAAACGGCATATTCGGTATCCAGGTTGGTGTGCCCGGTATCTCCTCAGAACCCATGTTGAAGCTCCACAACACAATCATTCAGAATACGACCTCTGATGCCATCTTCGCATATGCGAGCTCCATCGTCTCAACCAATTGTGTGATCGGCAACAACGGAGGCGCTGCTCTCTGGGTGGAAAAAGGCGGCTCATATGATTTCCGTCAATTAACAATCGGGAACTACTGGGGAAGCTCTGTCAGGTTCTCTCCATCGCTCAACATCAAGAACTTCAGCTACGACACACTTGGTAATAAAGTGCCGGGACCTTTGACCAAAACGTTCTTTGGAAATAGCATCATTTACGGATCTGAAGTGGATGAGGTCCTTCTGGACCAGATGAATGCCGTTCCTTTCGAGATCGTTTTCGATCACTCTCTTCTTAAGACTGAAACATCTCTAACTGATCCGCAGAGGTATATCGGTTGTTTTGCTAATGAAGATCCCTTGTTTGTAAATCCGTTGTCATATAACTTCCGGATCGACAGTCTCTCTCCTGTTATTGATAAAGGAATTCAGATGGGAGTACCCTTCGATATTGAAGGTGTTGAAAGAGGAACCACCCCGGATCTTGGGGCCTATCAGTGGGTTCCTACCCTGTAATTATCTTTTCATCGCTTTGAGCAGGCTAGCCGCTATATCAGCGGGGGATTCAATGACAAAGACACCACATTCATTCAGGATCTCTTTCTTTGCCTGTGCCGTGTCTGCTTTACCCCCTACGATAGCTCCTGCATGCCCCATGGTACGCCCTTTGGGGGCTGTAGCGCCGGCGATGAAACTGACTACCGGTTTGGTCCCATGCTCTTTAATCCAGTTTCCTGCATCGGTCTCCATGTTCCCTCCAATCTCTCCAATCATCACGATCGCTTCTGTCTCAGGGTCGTTCATAAATAGCTCTACAGCATCCTTTATCGTGGTGCCTGGGATCGGATCGCCTCCGATGCCGATCACTGTCGACTGTCCGAAACCGGCCTTGGTCAACTGATCCACAGCTTCATACGAGAGCGTTCCACTGCGGGAAACCACACCAATGGTACCGGGTTTGTGAATAAAACCCGGCATAATTCCGATCTTGGTATCCGGAGGAGTAATTATTCCGGGACAATTTGGACCAATCAAATGGACCCCTTTATTATCGATATAGTCTTTCACGGGGATCATATCGTTGACCGGAATTCCTTCTGTGATACAAACAATGACCTGAATACCTGCTTCTGTCGCTTCAGAGATCGCATCGGCTGCAAAAGGCGGCGGAACAAAAATCACGGAGACGTTGGCTTCCGTGGTTTTCATTGCCTCGGCAACAGTATTAAACACAGGTCGTTCAAGATGAAACAAGCCACCTTTGCCAGGCGTTACGCCACCTACGATATTCGTGCCATAATCAATCATCTGGGCAGCATGAAAGGATCCTTCACTACCTGTAAAACCCTGAATAATGACACGGGAATCTTTATTTACCAGAACACTCATTACGATTTACGATTTACGTTTTTAGGAATAACAGTTAGAAGTTAGAGGTTTCAAAGATATAGATTAAGGGAGAAAGGGGAAAATAATCTGCTTAAGATATTCGATTCAGATAGTATATTCTTTTCCCGGGCCTGAGCCGCAATGAAGATATCCTATCCTTTTTGCTTGAGCCGCAATGAAGATATCCTATCCTTTTTGCTTGAGCCGCAATGAAGATATCCTATCCTTTTTGCTTGAGCCGCAATGAAGATATCCTATCCTTTTTGCTTGAGCCGCAATGAAGATATCCTATCCTTTTTGCTTGAGCCGCAATGAAGATATCCTATCCTTTTTGCTTGAGCCGCAATGAATTGCGGCTGTACGGGGAGCTTTGCCATATAGTTGGATTGCGCGATTAATCGCGCAAAAACGGGAATCGTTTCTATTTAGCCTTCTTCCATGTCTTTGGATTCTCTCTGATATATTGCCTGGCTAAATCCAGATCATGCTGGCTTCTTAGAATTCTATCATAATATCTGGGATGCCAGGCAAATGATTTGTCGATGTTATGATGAATATAATATGAGGAAGCTCCTTTAAACCATCGTACTACTTTACCAAGTGAATGATCTGATAACATTGGATTTTTCAATCCAGTCACACCACCTCGAGATTCGTTTGCAGGTGCTGACATTATATTCTTCATGCCGACTGAATTTTTAGTTTCCGTTAATTCTGGTACCATGGAGTATTCCCGTTTTCTTTCTGTAATCCGGATAATGCCGTGCATATGATCAGGCATGAAAATAAAATCATCAAGTTCAATCCTATCGAGCTTCAGTGGTATATTTCTCCAGGTCATTTCAGCAAGCTCACCCGTTTCACTCAACGAAACTGCTCCTTTATACACTACACCAAAATCCCTTCTGAACCCTTTCGTACAGATCGTTACCAGGTAATACCCTGGCCGGGAGTAATCGTATCCCTTCATCCGGACTGATTCGACCCTGAATTGATCCCTGAACAACTTCCTCATACTTTTTTATTCATTAATCCGGAAATCAGGTAAAAGGTTATATCTAAACTTGATTATTTTATCCAGAAACGCTGCGCGATTAATCGCGCAGGCCGATTTAAATGAATGCAGCGCCCCAGTACAGCCGCAATTCATTGCGGCTCCGGCAAACGAATGGAGAAAAACCATACCATTCATTGCGGCTCCGGCAAACGAATGGAGAAAAACCATACCATTCATTGCGGCTCCGGCAAACGAATGGAGAAAAACCATACCATTCATTGCGGCTCCGGCAAACGAATGGAGAAAAACCAATGCCACTCATGGCAGCTCAAAGAGCTGGAAAAGGAATGACGGCTTAGATCGCTGGAGAAAAGATAGATTCATCCTTGCGGATCGAAAAGATTAAAAACCCAAAATCGAATTAATCGTAACTTTGTTATCAAGTTTGTACTTCATGGCTCTTGCTAACCCACACGAAACTATCTGTGCCCTTTCCACGACTCCAGGAACAGGAGCCATTGCTGTGATCCGCATTTCAGGTCAGGATGCGTTTCCCATTTGTGGAAAGTTATTTAATCCTTCTGACAAACGTTTCTCTTTTTCAACATCTCCCTCTCACTCTATCCACCACGGTTCTATTTCATGTGAGGAACAACTTATTGATGAGGTGTTAATAAGCATTTTCAAAACCCCTAACTCATACACCGGAGAGGACGTTGCAGAGATCTCCTGTCACGGCTCTGAGTTTATCCAACAGCAGATCATCGACACACTTGTTGATTCCGGGTGCAGGCTGGCGACACCCGGAGAGTTCACATTACGTGGTTTTCTCAACGGAAAATTCGACCTCTCACAAGCGGAAGCTGTTGCAGACCTGATCGCTTCGGGATCGCAATCCTCCCACGACCTGGCACTGGCCCAGATGCGGGGCGGATTTTCTAAAAAGATCAAAGAGCTGAGACAAAAACTTCTTGAATTCACTTCACTTATTGAGTTGGAACTGGACTTCAGTGAGGAAGATGTGAAGTTTGCTTCCCGGTCTGACCTGTTATTATTACTGGACGAAATGAAGCCTGAGGTTTCACGACTTATCCACTCTTTCTCACTTGGGAATGTTATTAAGAAAGGGATTCCTGTAGCGATCATCGGGAAACCCAATGTCGGAAAATCCACACTACTCAACACACTACTGAACGAAGAAAAAGCGATTGTCTCAGAGACTCCCGGTACGACACGTGATGCTATCGAAGATACAATCGTTCTGGATGGATTCAGTTTTCGTTTCATTGATACCGCCGGATTGCGGGCAGCGGAAAATCACATAGAGACTATGGGTATCGATCGTACCTGGTCGAAGATCGAACATGCGGCAATCATTTTATACCTTTTTGATGCCACCAGGGACTCTTATCAAGCTGTGAGAGATGCACTGGCTGAGTTTGAGAATATTCTTAAAGATCCGTTGAAGCGGCTTATCCTGATCGGCAATAAAATGGATCTGCTATCTAAACTCCCAAAAGGATTTCAGGATTTTGTTGAACAAGAAACCATTTTTGTTTCTGCCAAGCGAAAAGAGAACATCCATTTGATTGCCGAGAGTTTAATGAAAACGGTAGAGAATCAGCAGATATCCGGTGGAGCCATTGTCTCTAACACCCGCCACCTTGAAGCCCTGAAAAGAACATTGGAAGCTGTCGAAAACATACATGACGGCCTTCAATCCGGGACACCTCCTGACCTGTTGACCATCGACATCCGCCAGGCACTTCATCACCTGGGCGAGATCACTGGGGAAATCACCACAGATGAGATACTCGGGACTATCTTCAGCCGGTTCTGTATCGGAAAGTAATCCCCCTTCTTTTATTTTCTAACTGCCTGTTATTGTTAATAAAACGTTAATCATTCTTCTCTTATTTGTTGCCCAACCCCTCTTTTTTTCCGTATATTTGTTGCCAGAATGTTGCCCAATCTTGTTGCCCTTGTTGCCTGGCAACAAAATGGCGAGATTATGCTACATACAGCTACAACCAGCAACATGTAGCTACATACAGCAACAATGACTAGTAATATCAGAATCGAGAAAGTGTGCATGAACTGCGGGATTCAATTTACCGCAAAAACTACTGTTACCCAGTTCTGCAGTGATAATTGTGCTAAACTAAGCTATAAAAAACGTAAACGTGAAGGAAAAATCCTGAATGCCATAGACCGGGACCGACAGGCCAACCCCTTTAACCCGATCGTAAAACAGAAAGACTTCCTGAGCGTTGAAGAGACCTGCCAACTCGTTGGCGCCAGCCGTTGGACAATCTACCGGTTGATCGATAATGGTAAACTAAAAGCTGGGAGACTAGGCCGCCGCACCATCATAAAACGAACCGAAATTGATAACCTCTTTATATAATATAATATGACCGTCACACTGCGCCAACGTAAAAAAGGTGATAAAATAAGCCTGTACCTCGACTATTACCACCAGGGGAAACGCCAGTATGAGTACCTCCAGCTCTACCTGGTTCCTGTATCTGCCAAAGAAAAACTATCAAAGGAACAAAAGGATGAGAATAAGAAAAACCTTGCCCTGGCTAAAGCGATCCGCTCCAAACGACACACTGAACTTCAAAATGGAATCTATGGTTTCCAGGACCAGGGCAAACTGAAAGGCAGCTTCCTGAGGTACTTTGAATACCTTACAGAGAAACGCCGCATAAGCAAGGGAAATCATGGAAACTGGGACAGCACGCTGAAACATCTTAAGAAGTTTGTCAAGTTCGATATCACGTTTGAACAAATTAACAAACGATGGCTGGAAGATTTTAAGGAGTTTTTGCAGAAAGAAGCACGGACACCTGCCAATACGAACCTTTCACAAAATTCTCAGTCCTCCTACTATAATAAGGTAAGAGCTGCTTTGCGGGAAGCATTCAAGGAAGGAATCATCCAGCGGAATCCTGCAGAAGAGATAGCCGGGGTTAAAGCGGGGGAACCTCAGCGGGAATTTCTTACCCTTGATGAGCTTCAGGCCCTGGCCCATGCAGAATGTGAGATCCCGATCATGAAACAGGCATTCCTTTTTTCGGCACTGACTGGCCTCCGCTGGTCCGACATCCAGAAGCTTACCTGGGACGAAGTGCAACACTCAAGGGAGATTGGGAACTATATCCGTTTCATACAAAAGAAAACAAAGGGGACCGAAACCTTGCCCATTTCCGAACAGGCTTTACAGCTCCTGGGTGAACGCTCCTCCCCTTCCAACAAAGTTTTTTCTGGGCTCAAATACAGTGCCTGGCACAACCTCCGCCTGCAACAGTGGATGCTCAAAGCGGGAATTACCAAATCAATAACTTTTCATTGCGCCCGGCATACATATGCAACGTTACAACTAACTTTGGGTACTGATATTTACACGGTCTCCAAACTCCTTGGCCATAAAGACCTGAAAACTACTCAGATTTATGCCAAGATTATTGATGAGAAAAAGAAAGAAGCTGCCAGCAAGATTCACCTGTCACTGTAAGCAACCCATGAATAAAAAAAACAATCCCAAAAGCAGAACCAAAGCTGTTAAGGAATCTGATCAGAACGAACGTTTTGAAGATGACTCAATTCAGAATTCACAAACGTATGTTTTTCAATACGTTGATGAAAAAACCGGCTTTTTTATCCCCTGTTTCAACCTGTTTGATATTTCCAGCCAACGATTGGATAAAGCGAAGCAGGATCCTGACTTCTATGAATATCTTCTCTTTCAGATCCACGGTTCTGAACAGCCTATGAAGGTGCTTCATCAGATGCCATACCAGCATGCAATGTTAAGATACTATTTCAACGAGGTCTTCCAGGAGCATACTTTTTTTGTTGACTACAAAGCCGAACCCAAACGTACCCGCATCATCCTTCCAAAGTCAACATATGACAGAATCAACCTGGTTATTAACGATTTCGGACTTTCACAAATCAATGACCTGCTTTTTGAAGTCATCGCAACGGCGCAAATGAAGTATATTGATATGGTTACTTTTTGGGACATCCCGAAAAACCAAAAAGACCTCAACACTATAAAAAAAGAGATTAAAAAAGCAATCGAGATTATCGAAAAGCTGGAAGAGAAACAGAGGATGATGGATCTGGGAAGTTCCCAAATTCCCTCTGAACTTTTATATATCAATTTCGTTTTCAATAACAGCACGATTAAAATTGAGAACACCCAGCTTGCCAGGGAATTCATTCTTCATTTTAAGGATTACTATAATAATCTGATCTACAAAAACTGGCGATTGGATTTGGAACGGAGTATATCCCGCTTTTATCATGATGACTTCATCAAACACCATTTCAAGTACAATTTGGCCTGGTCTCTCTATAACCTGTTCGTTGAAGAGCGGTTTTTTAAGGTGACCAAATCACAACCCTTCCCAAATAGATTAATGCTCTGTATCGCCAAGCTAATTGAATTTTGTCTGATCCCTGTTGGAAATTTCGAGGAAACAGATGCAGTTAAAATCAAACACATTCGAAACTGGCTGAAACGAAACGAACTGGAACCCGCACTATCGTTCGTAAAAATTCCGGTTAATAAAAAGAGACTCTTAAAGTACTTTGACCCCGACTTCCTGGATCTGACAGGGGATGAGAAAAAGGCTGATGCGATAAATCTAGCATACTATCTGGGGAAAAGGTTCAAGCTTGAACACCTCGTTCCTGATTTTGCTCATCTTGCTCAGACCGTGAAGTTATGTAAACAAATCATGGGTTATCAATTAATCGATTCCGATCTTTTGTATAGGCCTCAGTTCGAAGAATTTGTAGCCTTACACAAATTCGTAAATGGGATCAGGGGTAAAAAGAAAATATCTTCTCTAAGATTTTCATTCGAAAACGAGGAACAGGAGTATGAGCTGTCGCATAGATTACCTCTTTATCTGATTGAGGAATCCCTACGAAAGTATTCAGACGACCACAGGGTAGATTTCGACACAGATCTGGTAAAGGCCACGTTGGAAAACACCGCTAAAGGTAGACTCACTATAACCAGATCAAATCGGTTTAATGAGCCCGAAGAACGTTTTATGGTTCGCTTTGTAGCTTCCTTTTATAATTATCTGCTTGCAGAAGCGCCACCACAAAACAAAAGGGATTTAAATCCAACGGAACGATATTACACTATCATTGCCATCCTTCTCCAAAATACCAGGTTTTTTTATCGGTTGCTGAATCCTGAACCTTTCATTATTGAGAAAGTGAAACAATGGCACGAACTTGCTCTTTCAAAATAACGTTCTGTTTTCTTTTGTTGAACTCCCGTTGATAATATCTTATCAAACCATTGATTATCAATAGGAACAAAAAGAAATTAAAATACCTTTCTTCTGTTCCTTTCCTCACCCTATTTTCAGCTTTCCTTTGTACAGCTTTAATTTCAATACTGAAAACTAATGGATGATCTGATAATCGAAAAATTGACCAACATCGAAAAGATGTTAGCAGCACAAGCCCTGCTAAAGAAGGATGTCTTGAATTTCGAAGAGGCTTGTAAGTATCTGGACATAAGCCAGAGTCACCTTTACAAGCTGACAAGTACAAAACAGGTTCCTCACTTCTGTCCTCAAGGCAAACGCCTCTATTTTAATAGGATTGAACTGGATGAATGGTTGCAGCGCCACCGGCAAACATCTGAATCTGATATCGATGAGGCTGCGGCAAATTACGTCATTCGCAACAGTCTCTCAAAAAGGTAAAAATGCGGGACATGGGAAAAGCGATAGAATTAAACCCGCCTTTTGATGATACAATTTTTTCGCCAGAAACGGTTTTATCACATATCGGGGACCTGGAAAAGGAATTGACCGCTGAGGAAGAAAGGAAAGGGCTGTTTCTCGTAAAATCAGCATCTGACTGGATGGAAGAGGCAAAAAAGCGACCAGTTCCAATGAAACTTTTTGGTGAGTTTTGGTACGAGGGCGAAATGTGCATTCTATATGCTGATACAAATATGGGGAAATCCATTCTGGCAGTACAAATCGGTGATTGTATTAGTAAGGGGATGAATATCCCTGGATTCGTTAATGATAGTTCTGCTCAGAAGGTATTGTATTTTGATTTCGAACTAAGTGAAAAACAATTCGAGGCAAGATATTCAGAAAATTATGATAATCATTACCAGTGGAATAACAAATTTCTCAGGGCAGTAATCAACCCTGATGATCCGACTCTAACTGGTAATCAATCCTTTGAAGAATATCTGAATGCCTCTATTGAACAGTCTATAGCTGAGACAAATGCCAAAATTTTGATTATTGATAATATAACCTACCTGAAGAATGAGACGG
>JACKQG010003857.1_pt1 | contig 17938 bp, 12 predicted proteins | sample 8237621 | NCBI WGS metagenome assembly JACKQG01 (sample SAMN15677084, study PRJNA649215) | marine metagenome | biome: marine; feature: Black Sea; material: saline water; isolation source: suspended particulate matter (SPM) from the Black Sea western gyre | collected 2013-06-09/2013-06-10 | depth...
CGTTGCAGGACATCGGCGGTTCGATTTTGAAGGCTGAGCGCGCATATCAGCAGAAGAATTTGCTGACCGATCCGAATCACCACTTGGATATTCTGGATGCGATCGATGCCCTGAATTTTACCTCGACTGATTTATTGGTCGAGGAACTTGATCCGTTTTTGGATACCAACGAAGCGATCTGGCATCTGGCGATTAACAACGCGATAGTTTCGTTGGATGCGTATTATTCCACCGGTCAAAATTATTATTTGTACCACGATCCGATTCACGATCGTTTGGTGGTGCTGCCTTGGGACTACAACATGGCTTTCGGAGGCTATGGAAGTGGCGGCCACACCTTGTCGCCAACGGCTGGCAAAGGCACAGCCTCACGACCTTTGTTAGCGAATCTGGTCAAGGGCGGAGTGCTTCGGCAGGAGTATTTTTCTCATATATGGACCGCCGCGGTACAGGCAATGGATCCGGTGGAGTTGCATGCCGAGATCGATGCGCTGGCGGCATTGATTGATGCCGAAATGCAAATCGATACGCGCATCATGCAAACTTACCCGGTTTGGTTAAGCAGTGTGACGCAGGTTAAAAATTTCATTCAGAACCGCTATGACTTTTTGACCACTCATGCGCTGTTGGATGTGGAGCGTCCGGAATACGTCGCCGGTGGTCATTACCCGGAGCAGCCAACTTCAACCCAGCCAGTACGGTTTTGGGTCAAGGTTGAGAATCCTAACGATCCTGTGAATATAGTGACTGCTCATGTGCGCGTGCAAGGCGCGTTCCTGCCGTTGGAAATGTTGGACGATGGTTTAAGTGGCGACGGCGCAGCCAACGACGGCATTTTTGCCGCAACCGCGCCAGCGTTCCCATATGGCGCTGAGGTGCAGTATTACTTCCACGCAAAATGTACCAATAGCAATGCGGTTCGCTTTTCGCCGGATGCAAATGCCATGGAATTTCATTCCTTTTTGGTAGGGCCGGGGGCGTCGGACGGCGACGTGCGCATCAATGAATTTGTGGCTTCGAATAACAATGGCGCCACCGACGAAATGGGGGAGCATGAAGATTGGATTGAATTGCACAATCATGGCGCTTCCATCCTCGACCTGGGCGGGATGTATTTGACCGACGATTTCCAAGACCTCACAAAATGGCAAATTCCCGTCGGGACCACCATTGCGCCCGATCAATCCTTATTGATTTGGGCCGACGGCGAACCGCTTGATGGTCCGCTGCATACCAACTTCCGCCTTTCGTCGGGTGGCGAGGATCTGTGCTTGCTCGATTCCGACGGCATCACTTTCCTAGACTTCCTTAGCTTCGGTCCGCAAAATTCCGACGTCTCCACGGGGCGATTAGAGGACAGCGGCGATCTATGGGTGACACTGCCGCAACCCACGCCAGCAGCTAGCAATGAAATCACCTGTGGCGTGCGCAGTTACAACGCGCTGGATCCGTCGCGAAACATTGCGTCGCTATCTCTGACTGGTACGCCGAGCTCCGGCGCCACAATCAGCCTTGAACTGCAAAACTTCAACGCAAATCAATTTGTGCAACTTAACGTCGGCCAAATTGCGGTGGCAATGGATCACCCAGCCTCCGGTCTAACGTTGCTGCTCAGCCCGGCGATCTTGCAAGTTCCCATCACCACCGACGCCAACGGCAACGCCCAATTGGATTATTCAATTCCGTCCAATTCAGCGCTAATCGGCAAAAAGTTTTACCTACAAGCCGGCATCACTAATCCAAATGCCATCGCCAGCCATGGATTGGAGGTTGTGATTTGTCCGTAGTTCGTCAAATGACTAAACCGCCGATACTGGATTGCAGCTAAGATCAAGGCATGCTTGAACTCATTGCCTTGATTGGTTTAGTCGTGCTGATTGGAGTTTTATCGGCCGTCAGTAAAACTCTATATGCCGTCCAGGACGGAATGAATCAAATCATTAGTGGCTTGCAGGAAATTGACTCGCAGTTGAAGAAAAACCACAATGGCTAAGCCGCCCATTAGTCGTCGTCAAATCCTATTCAAGTTGGGCGGACTAGGTGCATATGTCGTCGCTGGACCGACGTCTATTGCAAATGCTGGCCCATTTTTCGCGCCAACTGCCAGCTCTTATCTGTCAGATTTAGTAACAGCCTTGCGCAGCGCTAAACCTCAAAATGCTCTGAGAATTGCTGGTGACGCCCTCACCGACGGCGTCGGAGTTCGTGCTTTAATGGCGGCGGTTTTGGAAATTGGAGTCACGGATATACGTCCGCGGCCGCACGGGATTTTGCACACGGTGATGATGGTGCATGCTTCGTTGGAGCTGGCGGATAATGCAGGAGATGAGGAAGCCAAGCTGCTGGCGCTTTGGAATTTGCATGATTTGAAAATTTCGCAGCAACGTGACCGCGATGAATTTGACGATTGGAAAATGAAGTCCGCGCCCGAAGGGCCTGACACCGAAATATCAAAAGTCGCCGCCAAAGAATTGCACCAGCAATTTTCAAAAGCGATGGCGGACTGGGATTCCAAAGGTGCCGATTCGGCTTTGATTGCGCTGTTTCCAACCTTAAGTCACGCTTCATTTTTTCACCTAATTTGGCCATTTGCAGTCCGCTGTAACAGTTTTTTGGGCCATAAGGCAATCTATGCTGCCAACCTCTGCCGCGCAACTAAGCGCCTTGCGTTAAGTCAATCCGCTGCGCGATCATTGGTGCAAACCCTGCTAGTCGGACGCGAAACAACAATTTGGGACGGCAATGCAAACATTGCCAGCGGATTAGCCGGCACGCCTTTCACCAAAGTTGCCGCCACTCACCGCAACGCCCGAGCTTTATATCGGCAAATGCGAAATGCTGATTCCACTGCGTGTCTATCCGTCGCCCTAACCGCACTGCAAAATAATCACCACCCCGACGACATTTGGAATGCGCTGCGCTTGATTGCCAGCGAGGTTTTCCATAATCGATCCGGCACTCGATCCAAAGATGGGCGCAACGCCCTACTGCCGGTTCACGCTCTCACTGTAGTCAACGCGCTCGGTTACATCGCTCGTACCACCACGGACGGCCGCTTGCGTTGGCGCTGTTTACTCGAAGCGGTTGCACGTATTCCGAACATGCGCGAGTGGCTGCAGAGCTCAACCAACCTGCCAACCGTTACGCCATCGCTGGAGCAACTGGCGGTTGGGCCAGACGTCAAAATGGCATCACTCACCGCAGCGATCGCCTCAGGTTCTCCGCCGGTGGTTTGCGGCTATCTGATGAACAACCAAACCTCGGTGGCAAAATTCGGTTCTCATTTGCGTACCTCATTGCTGCGTACGGCGCAAGAACATCATCAGCACAAATACGCAGCCGCAGTGCTGGAAGAAGCGCAGTTGGCGCCACCAGAATTGCGGGCGATGATCTTGGCCCCATCCGTGAGCTACTTGGTTCATCCAGACGATGCAACCACCCAGTTGCATCAGCAGTCGCTGGCCGTTTTAAGGGGCTGAATACTTTTTGCCTTTTCCAAGTAATATGAGGGAGCCTCGGGGTCTTTTGCGCCATTCCTTCTAGTCAGGAACCATGATTGCCATCTCCCTCATTTTTTCGCTCGCAGCGTCCGCCCAGCTCCCGCTGGAACGTATCGCATTTTTGCCTAGTAATCAGCTGGAACAGCAGTTTGGCGCCAGCTTTGCCGAATTAGGCGACGTCAATGGAGATGGCATCACTGATTTTGCAGTCGGTAGCCCGGGGCACCTGCCAACGAGTGGTGGGTGGGGCAGCGGGCTGGTTGAGGTGTATTCCGGTGCGGATATGAGCCTGATTTACCAGGTGGATCCGATTGCTAGCGTGGATTCATTGCTCGGCAAAGAGCTGTTGGCAATCGGTGACGTCAACTCCGACGGAGCTCGCGATTTTGTGGTTGGCTGTGGCGGCTACACCGGTGCTTACGTGATTTCGGGGCGCAACGGGATTCGGCTGCTGGCTTTGGATACGCAGTCCAATGGCCAGCATGGAATGCAGTTGGAATTGATCGGCGATTTGAACGGCGACGCGTTGCCAGAGTTTGCCATTGGTCTGCCAACGGAAGCTGTCGGCAGCGATTTTTTGGCTGGGCGCATTATGATTTTTGATGGCGCAAATGGGGTTGTGCTGCATGAACTACTAGGCGCGGAGGCTTTTCGCAGTTTAGGGAATCTATTGTGCGGGCCGGGCGATCTAAACGGCGACACAATTCCCGATCTCATCGTTGGTGGGGTGGATGGAATTAGTAATCCTGGCAATGGCGGATTTACTGCCATCAGCGGATCTGATTTTCAAATCCTATACAGCCGCGACCGTGACCAACTCAAACACAGTGTGGTCGACCTCGATGCCGTCGGTGATGTGAATGCGGATGGGCTAGGCGACTTTTTGGTGACCGGGTATCAATCGCATCCAAATGGAATGTGGATCCAAGGAATTTCGAGCTTCTTGTCGGGCAGTGACGCCCATCAAATGTTTTTGAAAGTAGGGGAAGCTTTTGAAGACTTCGGACGCTCGGCAACCCCGCTCGGTGACATGGATGGAGACGGTGTTAAGGACGTCGCAATTTTGTCGTTATTACTGAATCGCAATTGGCAAATACGGCCGCATGTGGATATCATTTCCGGAAAAACTGGCGACGCTATCGCCATCGCCGAAACGTCGAGCTTTAACTTTTTGACCGTGCGCCTGTTCCCCATTTCCGACCTAGATGGCGATGGCCGCGACGAATTGGTTGTGGGTGTACCTGAAAATCAAGTTTCAACTCCACCGCCCGGCTACTTGGTCGGCGGCGAGGTTCACATTCTTAGTCATAAGAATTAATGCCTAAAAAAATGCGTGGATGGAAAATTTCCTGTGCATTTTGCGGGACAACTTCGCTTCGAAATCGTTCTCTATTTGAGCCCCGATTCCGATGAAAAAGAAGGTCTTTACTGCCGTCGCAATTCTCCTTGCCGCATGGGTGCTATACCAATTGTTATTCCCTTACGCTGTGAGCTTGGATGCCGCTGTGCGCCAGGAAGCGCAGAAATTGGGGTGGGAGAAGGACGATATGGTGATCTCTGCTGGCGGCTACGGCAGTAAATGGTTGAGCTGGAATTCCTATTTGCGCTTTCAATCCAAGTCTCATCCTGAGTACGGGGAAATTTACATAAAGGTACAAAAGGCGTCGCCGTTTCATTCTTGGGTGGTGCAGGAATATCAATTGCAGGCATCGCAAGGCGCGACCGAGCTAAATAAGGAATAATGCCGGCTTGCTGAAACCGCTTACTCTTACTGTTGCCGCCTTGCTTTGCGGGTCCGCGTCGGCGTCGCTGCAAACGCAGCCATTGGACGACCTCATGACCGAGTTCTTGCGCACCAACCAGGTGCCGGGAGCTGCGCTGGCCGTGACCCACAAAGGCAATTTGGTTTATTCGCGCGGCTTTGGTTTCGCCGACCACGCAAAAACCAAAAAGGTCACGCCGACGTCTTTGTTTCGCATCGCCAGTATTTCCAAACCGATTACGTCGGTCGCGATATTCACCCTGGTGGATCAGGGGGAAATCAAGTTAGAGGACAAGCTGCTCGACGTGCTATTCCCAAAGCAAAAACACGAATACGCCGACGTGCGGATGAAGGAAATTACCCTTCGCCACTTGCTGCAGCATCGTGCTGGTTGGGATCGGCAACGCAGCTTTGATCCGATGTTTGTCTTGGCGAAAATTGCCGCTGAGCAACAAGTGGCCATGCCGCCGTCTAAGTTGGACATCCGGAATTTTATGTTCAAGCGCTCGCTGGATTTTGACCCGGGAACAGAAACCGCCTATTCCAATTTTGGCTACATGCTGCTTGGGCTAGTCATCGAAAAAGTGTCGGGCCAAACCTATGAAGACTACGTTCAATATGCAGTGCTGACGCCGATCGGGATTTCCTCTATGACCTTGGGCCGCAGCACGCCACCCAATCGTGCCGTAAACGAAGTTGAATATTTCGACGACACCCGCAAGTCCGTTGCAGTAGTTGGTGAAAACATCGGCTCATCCGTTCCCACCCCTTATGGCGGATTCTACCTTGAAGCTATGGACGCCCACGGGGGTTGGATTGCGTCGGCCGAAGATTTAGCCCGCTTCGCCTGTGCAGTGGATTTAACCGGCGAATATTTTTTGAGCACCGCGTCCACGGCGGCAATGGTGGCGCGACCGCCGGATTCTCAAGTGCAGGCAAAGAGTCCAGTTTATTATGGCTGCGGTTGGTCGGTGCGAGTGGTCAATGACGAAGGTGCCAAAAATATTTGGCACACCGGCGCTCTACCTGGAACCTCAACCCTGCTAGTTTCCCGCCACGACGATTACACCTGGGCCGTACTGTGCAACACTCGTCGCAATGCCAAAGGCCAAGAGCTGTCTGGTCGAATCGACCCCTTGGACCATCAAGCAGTAAACAAGGTCAAAAAATGGCCGAGTCCGCTAGTGGATGGATTAAAGGACCGTAAGTAAGGCCAACGATTCAATTCTAAGGTCCAACCACAATCTTTAACCCATTCGTCAACGCCCACCGCGTCGGCTGAGTTGGGTCATGCATCGCAGCTTGGGCGTAAAACGTAAATCCTGCTGCGGCTGCGGGCAGGTTAAGTGTGTAAGTTCCACGGCCTCGGTACGGACCAGATTTGGTGATGTCCATCCAAAGGAATTTCCCTGGACGTACGAGTAGCATGTTCGGACTACGATCTACATGCAGCACACCGTCAAGGTAAATCACCCAATCCGGCGCGCGCGAAAGTAGTAGTCGAGCGTGGCCGTTGGCATTGAACTGTTTAGCTTGGAAGGTGAAGCTTTCACCGGCCACCGGATGGTCATTGCTGAAGAGGTCGGCATAGTTGGGCCCAGAGTATGGGCCGTAGCGTGCCAGTCCCCATTTTGGTGCAATATTGATGCAATATGCGGCTCCGCTTTGAGAGGTGGCGTCGTTACTTCCATCGCCATTCACGCCTTTTGCAGAACTTGATTCAAAGGATGCCCCCGCAATCAATAGCCCGTTCGCGAACGCAACACTTCCACCGAAACGGTCCGCTTGGCCCGAATTCATCGCTTTGTTATAGGCAAAGGGAATCCAAAGACCTTCTGTACGATAATAAATTTGGACGGAACCCGAACCTGGTTTTGTTGCTATCGTTGCGTCCTTACGGCCACCAGCTCCATAGGAAGAGCTATCATCGAAATAAGAGCCGATTGCCCCCGTGTTTCCATAGTTGGACACCGATATCCCAAAACCATCCCGTTGATTCGTATTTAGGGCTTTTAAGTAAGCGTTGTGGTGCCAGGTCCCATTCCTTCTGACAAAAGTATAAGCAGCACCCGAATCTGGTGAACCATTGCCAGTCGTGCTATTGACCCCAATACCAGAGCTATCCTCGTTTGGCGCTCCAACCACAATTCCATCATTGGCAATGGAAACGGAACTGCCAAATGAATCCCCGCTTTCGGTATTTGAAGCCTTCAGATATGCCTGCATGGACCATTGGCCGTTGCCGCCACCGCGTACGTAAACAAAAGCAGCTCCGGAGCCTTTTTCAGAATTATCATAGGGATTCGAGTTAACACCGATGCCATTGCTATCTTCGCGTGGGGCTCCTATGACAACAGTGTTTTTAGATATGGAAACACTTGAGCCAAAGCCATCATTTGGGCCCGGGTGGATACTCTTTAAATAAGCCTTTTGCCGCCATCCATTCGCCGCGGTTTCCACGAAGATATATGCTGCTCCCGACTTCGTTGATGAATTGTTGTTTTGATCGCCACCGACACCATGGGAGCCACCGTCTTCGCCAGGGGCACCAACTACGATGTTGTTGTTTGCAATGTCAACGGAGGCGCCAAAATCGTCACCAGGTTCTGAGCGGAAGCCTGTGATCGTTTCCTCAAGCGCCCACGTACTTCCCGTGCGGCGAAAAATGACAACTTCGCCGTGGGAGTTGCCCGATGGAGCGCCCACGGCAATGACATCGCCGGAAATGGCCACAGAAGTGCCAAAACCGAGATTAGAATCGCTATAACTTGCCTTGAGGTAGGCTTGAAATTGCCATTGCCCGTTTTGGCGTATATAAACGAAAGCAGCACCAGAATCTGGTTGTAGATCATTCGAGGGATCGCCATTCACCCCGGTTGCATTGCTGTCTTCATTGGGCGCGCCAATGACTACCGTATTACCATCAATCGCAACCGAAGAACCAAATTCGTCCCGTTCGCCAGGCTCGATAGATTTGAAATACGCCTCTTGCATAATCAACGGTCCAGTGCGGAGGTCGTCGGTAGGGTCTTGGCTGTAGACGCTTGTGCAAAGCGAAAATGCGGATACAAAAAATGCGAAAGAGGAGTTCATGGATTTTTAGAGAGTGAGCGTGCCTGAACGCGACTTAGATTAACGTGGTTCTAGCAATTTAGAAATGCCAGCCAAGCACAGTGCGACGTTTGCTGGAGTGCTGGCTGCACCCATTAATCCGATTCGCCAGGTATTGCCTTTCATCGGGCCGAGTCCGCCGCCGATTTCGATTCCGAATTCGTTGAGTAGGAAAGAGCGGGCGGTACCGTCGTCGATGCCTTCGGGAATGGCGATGGCGGTGAGTTGCGGCAGGCGTTCAGATTCGGGTACGCGATGTTGCAAGCCCAGGTTTTCTAATCCGGCAACTAAAGCGCGACCGTTTTTAAAGTGACGTTTTTCGCGTTCGGGCAATCCTTCCTCCAACGCTAATCGCGACGCCTCATGGAGTGCGTACAACATATTGATCGGTGCAGTGTGGTGGTACGCGCGCTCGCCGCCCCAATAACTAAGGATCAAATTCAAATCCAAGTACCAACTTTGCACCGCCGTTTTGCGCGCGCGGATGACGTCGGCGGCGCGTGGGGAGAAGGTGACTGGGGCAAGGCCGGGTGGACAACTCAGGCATTTTTGACTGCCGGCATAGGCGGCGTCGATTCCCCATTGATCGACTTGGACTGCAATGCCGCCGATGGAAGTCACGCAATCCATCGCCAGCAAAGCGCCGCACGCATCGGCGACGTCGCGCATGCCATCCATGGATTGCAGAACTCCGGTTGAGGTTTCTGCGTGCACCAGGGCCATCAATTTGAATTTCTGACCGGCCGCGGCGCGAGTGAAGTCGTCGGGGGTGAAAGCACGGCCCCATTCGCCGCTGACTTCAACCACTTCCGCTCCGCAGCGCCGTGCGACCTCGGCCATGCGCATTCCAAAGACACCATTCACGCCGATCAAGGCGCGGTCGCCGGGTTGCAATAGGTTTACAAATACCGTTTCCATGCCCGCCGAGCCAGTGCCCGACATTGGCAGCGTGCATTCATTTTTAGTGCCGAACAACTGCCGCAACATCAACGCCAATTCGTCCATCACCAGCAAAAACGCCGGATCCAAATGCCCCAATGTCGGCTGCGCCATCGCCAACAAAACCGACGGCGCCACATCAGACGGCCCAGGTCCAAGCAAAGTGCGTCGCGGCGGATTCAGTGGGGGAGGAATTTTGCTCACGGCTCCATCCTAAGGCGAGCGGATGGCGTCGGCACAGCCAATTCGAGCGGGGCCTATGATTGGTTGATGTTCCTTCGTGCAATCATGGTTGGCGTGCTCGCCATAACCCTTTCGGCTTGCCAATCTCAACCGAACCAGACCAACCAGCCCAACGTCACTGCACCGCCGAATATCATAGTCTTCCTAGTCGACGACATGGGTTGGCAGGATACTTCGGTGCCATTTCACACTGAAGCGACTACGCTGAATTCCATTTATCGCACGCCGAATATGCAGCGCTTGGCGGAGGAAGGAGTGATGTTCACCCAGGCCTATGCATCGGCTGTTTGCTCGCCTTCGCGGGTGAGTTTGATGACCGGCATGAACGCGGCGCGGCATGGAGTTACCAATTGGACTCTTCGTTTCGACCAATCGCCGGATCCGAAACGCAAAAATATACAGCCACCGGATTGGCCGCTGAACGGTATGGCGCCGACGGCGGGAACTGAACGCACCGTGGTCGCGACGGCATTGCCGCAAATATTGTCGGATGCTGGATACAAAACCATCCACGTCGGCAAGGCACATTTTGGTAGCGCAGGCGCGCCGGGGGCGGACCCACAGAATTTAGGTTTTGATGTCAACATTGGCGGCCATGCGGCAGGGGGGCCAGGCAGTTATTGGGGCAAAAAGAACTTCAGTGCGGCATGGCGCAATGGTGCTCGGATTTGGGACGTACCAGGGTTGGAGCCATACCATGGTCAAGACATCTATCTGACCGAAGCCCTAACCCGTGAGGCGATCAAAGAACTCGACCATTGTGCCGACGAGCACCAGCCGTTTTTTTTGTATATGTCCCATTACGCCATTCACGCGCCATGGGAAGCCGACGACCGCTACACGTCAAACTACGCCGACGCCGGGCTGAGCGAATTCCAAACCAAGTACGCGACCATGATCGAAGGCATGGATAAGTCTCTCGGTGATTTCATGACCTGGTTGGATCAAAAGCAACTCAGTGAAAACACTTTGGTGATTTTCATGACCGACAATGGTCAACCCAAACAAGCTCCGCCCAACCTTCCGTTACGCGGCAGCAAACTCACTCCTTATGAGGGCGGCAGTCGAGTGCCCATGATCGTGCGCTGGCCCGGCCACACCACGCCCGCCACGCGCCAATCCACCCCAGTCATCATCGAGGATTTCATGCCCACCATCCTCGCCGCCGCTGACGTCGCATTACCTAACAACCTACCGCAAAACATCGACGGAATAAGCTTTTTATCGCTGCTAGATACGACTCAAATCAAATCATCTTCAGCCAACACCATAGCCAACCGCGACCTCATCTGGCACTTCCCACACACCTACGACGGCCCGCCCTACAGCGCCATCCGCCGCGGCGACTGGAAACTCATTTACTGGTACGCCGATCAACGTACCGAGCTCTACAACCTCGCCGACGACATCGGTGAACGCACCGATCGTTCTCAATCCCATCCGCAAATAAAAATCGATTTAGCCGCCGCCTTGCATCAACAATTAATAGGTCGAAACGCGCTTTTTCCTCAAATACTTAAATAAGCTTCCACGGTTGAACTTATCGCAATCAAGCAGCGAAGTCGGGGGTTGGCGACTAGGCTGGGATACGTAAAATTATTCACGCCGTGAATGAATATCATTCACGGCGTGAATAGAAATTCAGTGAGGAAGCCTAAACCAACTTGGCCAAACGCTCCCGAATCCGCTTCAGCGCTTCTATCAGCACATCATCCGCCGCCGCAAACGAAATGCGGAAGGCGTCGGCTTGACCGAAGGCGGAACCACCTACACAGGCAACTTGATCAGCTTCGAGCAGCACTTCAATGAAGTCATCGCCGCTATTCACTTGGATCCCAGTATCCGGACAAGTCCGACCCAAATATTGACCCATCGCAGGGAACGCATAAAACGCGCCATTTGGCATGGCCACGTCCAAGCCATCAATCTGCTGCAGCGTTTCCACCACCATGCGCCGACGCTTTTCAAACACCTTGCGCATTTCTTCGCGTGGACCATCGGCTTTCTGCAGCGCCACCATCGACGCGTGTTGTGAAATTGCGCACGGCGAACCGGACAACTGCGACTGCAGCCCGGCAATTTTTTTCGCCAGCGGTTCGGCCGCGGCCAAGAAGCCCATGCGCCAACCGGTCATCGAATAAGCCTTCGACATTCCACCTATCCAAATGCTGGTCTCGCGCAAACCTGGCGCCGCCTTCAACGGCGACACGTGCTGTGCACCTTCGTAAGTCAGCGCGGCGTAAATCTCGTCGGAGATCACTGCAATATCGTGTTGCAGCGCCCATTCGCCCAACTCGCGCAATAACTGCTCGGGATAAACCGCGCCGGTCGGGTTGCTCGGCGTATTCAGCAAAATCGCCCGCGTGCGTTCGGTGCGGGCGGCTTCCAACAATGCCATGTCCGGATACTGCAGCGCGTCGCATGGCACCATCACTGGCGCCGCCTCGGCCAATTTCACCATTTCCGGATAACTGGTCCAGCAAGGATAAGGCACCAACACCTCATCACCCTTCTGCACCAACGTCAGCAGCGCCTGTGAAATACCAATTTTGGCGCCATTCGTCACAACGATTTCACTAGGAGCATACTCCAAGCCGATATCAGTCCGGATATGCTCAACCACAGCCTGGCGCAATTCCATCGTGCCTGCGGCGGCGGTGTAACGGCCCATCCCTTTGCGGATAGCCTCAACACCAGCATCTTCGGCCACGCGCGGCGGTGCAAAGTCCGGCTCACCAGCGGTCAGGCCCAATACGGCGACGCCCTGCGCCTACAAATCCCACACGCGCTGAGTCATTGCCAAAGTTGCCGATGGTGCCAACCCGGCAACGCGATCGGAAAGATGAATCTGAGAGGAAGTAGTCACAGTCTTGCTCGGTCCAAGTAGCGGCCACAAATTCTATTCTCTTCGTGCCCGCAAACCCACAATAGTCCCCATCTTCGTGCCCTAACACCGATGCTCGAAAGAATTCGCGACTTCCTCACAAGCCGCCGCTTCGTTATTGCCCTGACCGTGCTGGTCGGCATCGTCGCTGCGATTTACATGCTATTCATTACCCTGATCTTCGATCCGTTCGAAGAGGACCTGGGTGACACTGCCAGCATCGTGCCGCGCGATGTCGAGTATTTTGTGCGCTGGCAGGGTGCCGGCAGCAATTTCAAGAACTTCCCCGAGCCTACTTTCTGGGGCAGTGTCAAAAAATCCAGCGTTTATAAGGAGCTGGAAGGCAGCGGCGGTCTGGCGAAACTGAATGAGGCGACCGGCATCGGCGAATCCGTCGCCAATCTGCGGGCTCAGGTCGAAAACGTGCCTGCCACCCTGAGTTTGACCGCCGATCTGCTGCGCGAGGTGGCCATCGCCGGTAAAGGCGAAATGGGTTTGGGTCGCAAGTTCGACGGCATTTTGATGCTGCGCGTTTCTTTCAAGGTCAAAGCTGGCCTGGCCCTGCTCGGATTTGATTTCGTGCGCAACAAACTGCCCGACGACCTCGGCATCGTCAGCGAGGGTGATTATTACCGTTTACCGGCCTTTTTCGACGGAAATGATGCCTATTTAGGCCGTCAGAACGACGTCATGTTGTTGGCTAGTAGTTTGGAATGGCTGGACAAAGCGGCTGATCTGAAGCTGAAAGGCGGCCAGGATTCGCTGGCGTTGGCGTCGGTATTTCATGACAAGGTCACCGCCTATCTGTCTGAAAACGACGAGCCAGTCGAGATTTTCATGCGCTGGGAACGGCTGCGCGAACACATGCCGCATTGGCCGCCAAGCGGCGACGACCAGGGTTTCCCGACGCGTGCTGCTGGTGCATTTTTCGATACCGACATGATGCGCTTCGCGGCCGGTTATTTCTTGCCGGGTGAGCGCTTCCAAGTGCGGCTCGAGGGCGATTTGGACTCGACCAAAGCGAAAAGCGACTTCCAGCGCGATTGGATTGAGGCGTCGCCGGTTTCGATCAACCGCATCAAGGAATTTTCGGGCATGGTGCCGCATGATTCCTTCTTTTTCGCATCGCTGGCGGGTCGGCCGGATGAGGTGATGACTGAGATGTACGGGGCGATGGATTCGGAAATCCGCCGCCTGATGGATGAAATTGCTTCTGGCACCGGCAATTACAACGGCATGGTCGATTTGCTGCGCACGCTCGGGTTGCATATACAACCCGGAATCTTCCTATCGATGCGGCGCAACGACTACCCTGAAAAAACTGGCGACGCCAAGGTTGAGCACGACGACACACCGGTTCCAGCAATTGCCCTGATCGCCAAGGAATCTGGGGCCTCTTCCTACGATGACCTGCTGAAAATGATGCAGCGCGATATGCGCCGTTTGGTGGAAGGCGGGGTAAGGCAATGGGATCTCAAGCTGTTCGGCGGTGCCAGTGGCAAGAGTTTCAGCTCACCCGCGATTCCAGGCACCGGCGAGATCATTCTCGTTCACATTCCTAACAACAATGCCATCGTATTGTGCAATCACTGGGATTACGCAACCGACATCGTCAAAGCGGCGATGGCCTCACCATTGGGCACCGAAGCCGACATCAAATTACTGAAGCGCGATGGTTTCCGCGATGCGCTGGCGTCGGTCAAAAATGGCGCCGGCTTGTTCTTGTACTTGGATCCTTCCGAAGCCTGGGAATGGATCGACGAACTTGCTGCCGACGTCGCGCTGGGGGAATTCAAGGACTACATGGACCAGCGCTACTCAAATGAGCGTCCGGCGATCACCAAGCGCCTAGGCCAAGAACTGTTTGGTACCGACGGTCGTTTGTCCGCCGCCGATCAGCGCACATTGGACGACGCCGTTGACGAAGAATTGCTCAAACTGGGGCAAAGCGAGCGCGAAGGTCGGGTGCGCGAGCTGAAAATCAACTTCCTCAATGACCTGCTGCCGCTGAAGTGGTTTGACTGGCTTTCCATCGGCCTGAAGACCAACCGCAAGTCAGCATCGACCGTGCTTTCGGGCGGTTTGGACCTCGACGGCTAAATCAATCCCCACGATCCTGGATTGATTCATTGACGCTAGGGGGGACGCCGTTAAAATTTGCGTCCCAACCCAGCCGGGGTGGCGGAATTGGCAGACGCGCATGGTTGAGGGCCATGTTGGGATAATACCCAGTGCAGGTTCGACCCCTGTTCCCGGCACCAAAACAACGGGTCGCTTCTTCGGAGGCGGCCCGATTTATTAATTCTGTCAAAAATCGGCGCCATTAATAACGAAAACGGGCTATAACGTTAATAACGCATTCTCTTAGTAACGCTATCGTTAATAAGCGTGCCGAATCCATGAGCTCCATTCACGCCACTGGCCAATACCACCGGACCTCTGTGGCCGGAGAACAAGTCAGGGCGTTTGTTCCTAATCCGTTGCCCAGGAAAACGGTTGTGGATCTTAGTGGCTCGACTGGATTTCTCCTTGGTCAGGCCGCCGAGGCAGTTGCTCGGTTGGACGGCGTGGCCAGCGTGCTACCGGATCCACTGATTTTCCTTTATTCCTTCGTCCGCAAGGAAGCTCAACTGTCTTCTCAGATCGAAGGCACACAATCCTCCCTATCTGAACTCCTGGCCTACGAAAGCGCCGAGGCACCAGGAGTGCCCATGGACGACGTATTGGAAGTAGCCAATTACGTCGCCGCCCTTGAGCACGGGGTGGCACGCATTCGTGGTGGATTTCCTCTGTCGAATCGTTTGCTGCGAGAAATCCACAGCATCCTGCTTCGAAGTGGCCGCGGTGCAGCATCCCTCCCCGGAGAATTTCGACGCAGTCAAAACTGGATTGGCGGCACCCGGCCAGGTAATGCTCATTTTGTTCCAGCACCGATACAGGAGGTCATGCCATGTATGGGGGATTTAGAGCTTTTCCTGCACCAAACCAAGGGTGAGCTTCCTCCGCTAGTAGTTGCGGCCATGGCGCATGTGCAGTTTGAAACCATTCACCCATTTCTAGACGGCAATGGCAGGGTTGGACGACTATTGATTACCCTACTTCTGACCGAGCGGGGAGTCTTGCGTGAGCCATTGCTGTATCTAAGTCTGTGGCTCAAAAGCCATCGTGATGTGTACTACCAAAAGCTCGACGGCGTGCGCATTGATGGAAACTGGCAAGGTTGGTTCGAATTCTTTTTGGAGGGTGTACGCGAATCCGCTGCGTCGGCCGTGCAAACTGCGCAACGTTTGCTCAAGCTGTTTGATCAAGACCAAGCGAAGCTTCAGGCCAGCGGTCGAATTGCTGGAAATGTATTGCGAGTTCACGGCGAACTCAAAAGGAAGGTAATAGTTTCAGTTCCAGGTCTATCCTCGGAGCTGAGTCTTGCTGCGCCTACCGTTAACCGAGCGCTTCAAAAACTGGTTCTGCATGGAATCGCACGCGAAATTTCCGGCCGCAAGCGCGGTCGTCAGTGGGCGTATTCCGATTACCTACAAATTCTATCGGAAGGCACCGAGCCTTACTCGAACTAGGATCTCTAGAAATACAGCAGAACTTTATTACTAGTCTCGCAAGTGCTGACGTCAATTGCCTGCAGCCATATCAATCCAGCTGCTGCTGCAGGTACTCGCGTAGGTCCAGGACCGATGACGAGTTCACCGTTGGCGTCGGCGGTATCGGTGGCTAGTAGTTTCATGTTGGGATTCAAATCCATCATCGTTCCAGCACACGGCAATCCCGACGGGATGGGAGTGGGGCCGCCTTCACCTTTTGCCCACAGCACGCCGACTTGAGCATTGGGGGTGGCGCCGGTCATTTTGACTTGCATGAAATGTCCAGCGGTGCCGTCGAGCCAAAGGGCGAAGTTTGGTTTCGGGCCTTCGACGAAGACGGCTTCGCCCCACCAACCTAAAACGGAAACCCAGTCGATTGGGTTTCGGATTCCTGAGTCCTTATCTTGCACCCATATTGCATGGTCTAAATAGTAAAGCGCACCTTGATCATCGAAACACATCGACATAGTGGCTCCAAGCGGCCCAGCAACGTACGGATTAACATCTGTTGCGACTCCAGTGGATGTATCTATCAGCAATAACCCATTCGAAGTATTTTGTGCATAAAGCTGGTCTCCACAAAAATCCATAGCCAGGAGGTTTACTGATCCTGTAGAGCCCACGAAGGACTCTATGCCGCTGCTCAAGTCGAGGGTATACAATTCGTAAATTCCACCAGCTGCTGGCCAAATAGGATCGTGTGCCAAATAGAGCACCCCGGTCTGATCGAACGCCATGCTTCCGATTTCTGAAAAATTTGTTGCCACGGCCAACGTGGCCGAGCCATTAGATGGATTGATCCGGTAAATGGAAAAACCTAACCAATCATTCCCGTACGCAGAATAAAGCCAACCCTGGCTATCCATCGTTAAGCCATTCCAATAGAGCCCATGTACACCAGTCAAGCCAATAATTGTTGCTTGGCCATTATCTGGAGAAACGGACCATAATTCTCCATTACTGGAAAGCGTCAAGATTTGCTGCGCGCATAAAGTTTGATCAATGGGGAGAAGGGCAAATCCTGCCAGGAAAATCGCGGGGTGCAGCTTCATCTAAATTGGGATTAGTTTTCACTTGACATTCTACGACATTTTTTTTTTACCATCCGGGTACTTTTTCCTAGTTCTTGCAAAAGGAGGTTCCGTGGTGGTGAAAAAATCGAAAATATTGATTTTGGCTTGGATTGCCATTTCTTTGTTACCTGCGCTGGCATTCGGCCAGATCAATCGTCAAAATTGGACCGAAATTCTATTAGATGACGATTTCCTTTTCGGTGAAGGTCAAGGGTTCGATGATCGGGATGCTGATCACGCCACCGTTGCAATGAATTCAGACAGAGACGTGTTGGTGGCTTTTCATTCTTCACGAGGATATAGGCCAGATGACCTAGATGATCCGAACAAAGAATGGGCAGGGAGTATGAAGCAGGTTGAAGTAGCCCTTTTCGAATTCACTCCTACGCCAGGCGGCATAGATCGCTGGACTTATAGAGATACAAAAGTAGTTGGCAGCGTTGATTACAGTCCAGTTCCTCTTGCCGTACAGGATTTGGTTAAATGCGAAAGGCCCGATGTAGTGGCTGTAGAGGATCAATTCTTTGTAGTCTGGACGCGGAGGTATGATCATTCCTTTACGGGGCAATCGAACCAACCTGCAGTGCTCGAATGTGCGTGGGTTCACGCTTCTGGGAATCCTAATGATCCAATTGGTGTTGTCGGCCACCCATCTGGTTCACCGGGCCGCGGATTTGAAATTGATATTCATGACCCTGGAAATTCCTCCCCATTTGAAGTCAGGGAATGCGCAGGTGTCGTTGATGCAGTCAAGCTCACGGAAGATGATGACGACATCCTTGAAGTCGCGGTTGTTTATCCGCATGTTGTTGATCCCGGTACGTCCATCAATG
>JACKQG010003858.1_pt1 | contig 17933 bp, 14 predicted proteins | sample 8237621 | NCBI WGS metagenome assembly JACKQG01 (sample SAMN15677084, study PRJNA649215) | marine metagenome | biome: marine; feature: Black Sea; material: saline water; isolation source: suspended particulate matter (SPM) from the Black Sea western gyre | collected 2013-06-09/2013-06-10 | depth...
GACCTGCGCCCGCCGGCCATCGAACTCGGCCAGGACCAACGCCCCATGAGGAGGTTGGTCCGTTGGACCGTACACGAAGCCCTGCCAGCCGAATCTTAGCTCCGGCGCATCCGCCGAAGCGAGCGCGGTGCGACCACTCGGTTCCCAGCCTGCGGGTCGCCACTCCGCCTCTCGGACGGAGGCCCCGGCCTGGTTCTTGGATACGGCCGCTTCGCTACGGTCCGGCGCCGCCAAGGCACCAGAAAGGAGGATCCAAAGCAATCCGCCTGCGAGGATGAAAGCGCCAACGAGAAGCCGAATTGGTGTCCTGGTCATGCTGAAACCCTGGCCGATCCATGATAGGAAGGGCGACCCTGCCCGCAAGACGACGCGCCGCCGGGACAAAAAAAGAGCCGGGGCCACCCGAAGGCGACCCCGGCAGAAGCGCGAACTTGCTAGACCCTAGAAGGGCAGACCCAGCATTCCGTAGACCACGTAGTCCTTGGAGGCGTTGCGGTTTTGGTCGACCATGGCCCAACCGAACCAGGCCTGAACGTTGCCGTTCAGCTCGTGACCGACTTCGACGTCAAGCTCCCAGCCATCGAGGCCGGACTTGTTGTTCTCGTTGAAGTGCAGGTAGCCGATGCGACCTTCCCAGCCCTCCATCGGCTCGACGCCGAGGTGGGCCTGCCAGGTGTCCGCCGCACCACCCCAGACGCCGCCACGGCCCAGGAGGTCGTAGATGCCGGCGGTGTTGTGGTAGGAGGGGTTGATGGCAACCAGGTCATCGGCGGCAGCGATGCCCAGCTCCAGCGTCGGGGAGAGGCTCTCCGGCATCTCGCCGATCACCTGCTCCAGGTCCAGGCTCAAGTCGAGAGCCCAGGCCTTGTCGGTGGTGTCCATGGCGTTGTCATGCGCCCAGACCAGCTCGGCATCGTAGGTGATGCCGGCGAAAGGCAGGGCACCGTTCAGGTTGGCGCCGTACCAGTTCTTGTAGCTGCCCGCGGTCAGCGTGTTACGGTCCGACATCCGCAGCAGGTACGGAGTCATGTTGATGTCACCGATGCCCGGCAGGTCCTTCAGGTGGTAGTCGAAGGAGAAGCCGAACAGGTCGATGTCGCCGTTGCCTTGGCCGCCGTCGATGTGACCGAAGAAGATGTCCTGGATCATGAACAGGTTCACGTTCCAGTCATCCGCGCCGTTCTCGTACCACATGCCCGCGTAGGCGTGCGGGGTCTGGTCCCACTCATCGGTGCCGATGATTCGACCGGCGCCGACGGTGAAGAACTTACGGCCGATGGTGGCCGTGCCGCCATCGCCGATGAGGTTGTCGGCCTGGAACCAGGCCTGCTCGAGGCTGCCGGTGTCGGCAGGGTTGCCAGGGTTGTTGGGCCCCGGCTGAGTCCCCAAGGTCGGGGACGAAGCACTGATCGTGCCCCAGCCTTCTGCGCCATTGAAGCTCAGGAAGGCCCGGCTGTCCTGGGTCACCTCGAAGCCCATGTTCAGAACGATCCGAACGTCGATGGCCTTCTGGTTACCAGCCATGCCGGCGGGGTTGAGCCAGGTGTTACGGGCGCGGGCTGAGCCAGAGAAGCTCAGACTGCTCGACTGCGGGGCATCGACAGAGCCCGGCAGCGGAGCCGCGACCGAAGAGTTGAGATCGGCAAGAGCCCGATCGAGGTCATCGCCTTGGGACTGGGCAAAGCCCTGAGCGCCCATGGCAACGGCGGCGACAGCCGCCAGGGGAAGCAAGCGCACCTTCATCTCCGAGTGTCCTCCTAGGGAACCCCCGAGGGGGTTGTGGGGTGGACCCGCATCTGCGGGCTGTGAAGCCCGCGGCTCCCGGCTCCTCCCGGGAATTGCGGGTACTTGAGGTTCCAATCCGCCAAGCCGGGAAGGCCCGGGAAAATTGGCGGACATTGTGCCGTAGCCTCGGCGTTCGGCAACATCCTTTTTGAGAATGCGCCAGTCCGAGCGGATCAAAGTCCTTGGAAAGGGCATCGGCAGGCGATCGGGTGGTTTTCCCGAATTCATGGCTTGGAGCCCCCTAAAAGGGCTTTCTTAAAGAAGTCGTTTAAAGCCGCAAGATGCGCCTTATTTCAGGCTACGACTCCACGGTCCAGACCCAAGACCGCCCTGAATGAAGTCGTCGCAAACATTTACTATTAAGATGTTTACAGCGATTTCGCTGGAAATTTGTTCTTCCTGGAACTGGCCGCATCGAGCCGGCAAGCTGATGTCCCGGTCCGGTGCCGTGGTGAAGATCCTCCATCTGCACGATTCGCCCAGAATTCCTGGTGGCGCGACGGCCTACCTACGCCTCTTGGCGACGGAAATGGGGCGGCGCGGCTTCCAGTCCAGCCTCTATTCCCTCGAGGAGGCCGGCGGGGGGATCACCCCCGAGGAGGCCTGCTACCGCTATCCCTGGCCCCGAAGCCCTGTGCGCCGGCGCCTGCACTTCCACCACCATCACGAGCCGCTGGCCCGGTCGCTGCGCTCGTGGATCGAGGGCCAGCGACCGGACCTCATCCACGTCCAGAATTGGGGAGTGTTCCGCTCCACCGTGTTCCCCGTGCTGGCCGAGGCCCCGTGCCCGGTGGTCATGACGGTCCATGACTTCACGCTCCTCGACCCGAACCCCTGGGGCCTCGACCGGTCGGGGCTGAGCGGCCCCCTCCGCAGCTGGCTCGACCGCCGCTCGCTGGCCACAGCGAGGCGGGCGGTGTTCTCGGCCGTCGACCGCTTCCTGTGCCCGAGCGCGGCCCTTCGGGACCAGATCCCCTTCCCGGAAGGCCGGGCCCGGCTGCTGCGTCTGCCGATCGAACCAGCGGACGCCCCCCCCTTCCCCTCGGGCGCCATCCGGCTGCTCTTCGCCGGAACCCTCTACCAATCCAAGGGTGTGGACTTGTTGATCCGGGCGCTGGCCCTCGGACCGGGCGACATCCGACTCGAGATCGCCGGTCAAGGAGACCAGCGGCGCGCCCTCGAGGAGCTGGCTGCGGAGCTCGGGATCGCGGACCGGGTCGGCTTCCTCGGGCAGCTCGACGCCGAGGGGATGGACGGCGCCTACCGCCGCGCCAGCCTGGTGGTCCTGCCCTCCCGGGTGGCGGAGAATTCACCCCTGGTCCTGCTCGAAGCCGGCGCTCGCGGGCGGCCGAGCCTCGCCAGCGACACCGGCGGCCCTCCGGAGCTCCTGGAACCTCCGGAGCGGGGCTGGTGCTTCCGCTCCGAGGACCCGGCCGACCTCGCCCGTATCCTGGAGCAGGCCGCGGCCTCCCCGGCGGAGCTGGCGCGGCGTGGCAGCGCCATGCGCGACTGGGTGCAGCGCAACTGCGACCCGGTCGCCCACTGGGACGCCGTCGAGGCCGTCTACCAAGAGATCACCGCTTGAGGATCCTGCTCGAAGGCTGGGAGCTTGCCCGCACCAAGGACCTGGGCGGTGTCCAGTCCTACTGGCGCCAGCTGGTGCCGGCGATGCTCGACCAGGCCGCGCCCGACCTCCAGCTTGTCCTCCTGAGCGCCTTCCTGAACCCGCGCTGGATCCCGGTCTATCAGTCCTTCCGGCGACGGGGAGCCGTCCTCCGCCACTGGTGGGCCGACCCGCGGTGGATCCGGGTCCTCGGTCGCCGCGGTTTCCGGGCCGAGTGGTTCGCCGGCCCTCACGACCTGGTCCACGCCCCCGAGCCCACCTGGTGCCTGCCGGGCTCGGGCCGGCTGGTGGTCACCTGCCACGACCTGATGTTCCACCACCATCCCCAATTCCTGGCGCCGGAGTGGACCGACCGGCTGATGCGAGGGATGGAGCGGTGCCGGCGGGGGGCCCCCTCTCGGGTCTGCGCCAGCGCCTCCCCCCCCGGCCCTCCTGCGCCGGCCCATGGTGTCCCCCCCGGCCGGGCCCCCCCCGCCCCTCCCGGCCGCCTCGCGCCCCCCCCGGCCCCCCGCGCCCCCCGCGAGGGCCGGACCGGTGCCGAACCGCGGGACCGCCGCTTCCTGTTCCTCGGCTCGGTCGAGCCCAAGAAGAACCTGGGGCTCCTGCTGCGGGCATTCGGCCTGGCCGCCGAACGCGGCCTGCGGGCCGGCCTGGACGTCGCCGGGCGCGCCAGCTGGGACAGCGAAGCCATCCGCGGCGCCGCCGAGCGGGACCAGTCGTTGGCCGACCGGGTGCGCTTCCTGGGCTTCGTCGACGACGCCGAGCTCCCGCGGCGGGTGGCGGACGCCCTGGCCCTGGTGCTGCCTTCCCGCTTCGAGGGCTTCGGCATGCCGGTGGTCGAGGCCATGGCGGCCGGCACGCCGGTCCTCTGCTCCGACCGTGGGGCCCTGCCCGAGGTCGCGGGCGGCGCCGCCCGGCTGTTCGACGCCGACGACGCCGAGGGGCTGGCCGAGCTCCTGCTCCAGGTCGAGCAGGACCCGGATCTGCGCGCCGGGCTGCGCCAGGCCGGGCTGCGGCGCGCCGCCGACTTCTCGTGGCGACGCTGCGCCGCCGATACCCTCGCGGCCTACCGGCGCGCCGCCGAGCTCCCGCGATGAAGGTCCTGGTCGAAGCCACGCCGCTCGCCCTGCAGAGCTACACCAAGGGCGGCGCCTACCGCTACGGCCTCGAGCTGCTGCGCCACCTGCCCGCGGCGATGCCGGCGGACTGGCGCCTGAGCTTGTTCTTCCACTTCTTCCGCGGACGGCACCTCGCCCGGATGCGGGAGGCGCTGCGCCTGACGGGGATCCCGGAGCACGAGCTATGCCGCTGGCACCCGCGGCTGACGCGGGCCCTGAAGTGGCCGGTCGAGCGCCTGGCGGGTGACCACGACCTGTTCCACGGCCCCTACGACCGGCTGCCGCCGACCCGGCGCGCGGCCGGCGTGGTGACGGTCCACGACCTCGCCTTCCTGCGGTCGCCCGAGGGCCTGCCGAGGGCGTGGATCGACGAGCTGACCGCCACCGTGCCGCCGTCAGTGCGGCGCGCCGACCGGGTCGTCACGGTCTCGGAGTTCACCAAGCAGGACCTGGTGGCGCGGATCGGCGTCGACCCGGACAAGGTCCACCCGATCCATCACGGCATCGGGCCCGAGCTGCGGCCGCCGGCGGATCCGGAGGCTGACGCCGGCCTGCTCAGGAGTCGCTACGGCCTCGAACCGGGCTACCTGCTCTACCTCGGCACGCTCCAGCCGAACAAGAACATCGAGGGCCTGTGCGCCGCCTACCAGCTCCTCCGCGGGCGCGGCTTCGAGGCGCCGCTGGTGCTCGCCGGCGGCCCCGGGTGGCTGTTCGACCCGATGTGGGCCCGCGTCGTCTCCCGCGGGCACGACCGCGGCGTCGTCCGCACCGGCTTCGTCGACGACGACGACGTGCCGCGCCTCTACGGCCTGTGCTCGGCCTTCGCCCTGGTGTCGCAGCTCGAGGGCTTCGGCATCCCGGTGATCGAGGCCATGGCCTGCGGCGCCCCGGTGGTGGTCGCCGACGCCTGCTCCCTCCCCGAGGTCGCCGGCGGGGCGGCGATCCTGGTCGACCCCGGCGATCCGGAGAGCGTCGCCGGCGGCCTGGAGCGGGCGGCGACCGCGGGCCCCGAGCAGGACGCCTGGCGCGCCCGCGGCCTGGCGCGCGCCGCCGGCTTCACCTGGGCCAGGAGTGCGGAGAAGCACGTGGAGGTGTACCGTCTGGCCCTCTCCGACGCGTCCGACCGCCGATGAGGTTCTCCGTCTTCGTACCGACCTTCCGCCGCCCGGGGCTGCTGCGCCGCAACCTCGAGGCGCTGTCGCTGCAGACCCGCAAGCCGGACGAGATCCTGGTCGGCCTGCGGCTCCAGGAGGACCCGGAGGGCCTGACCACCGTCGACGACTTCATCCACTCCCACCCGGAGCAGAAGGTGGTCAAGGTCGCGGTCTCCCGGCCCGGCATCGTCAAGGCCGAGAACGCGCTGCTGGCGGCCGCGACCGGCGACGTCGCCTGCTTCCTCGATGACGACGCCATCCCCCGCCCCTACTGGCTGGCCAACCTGGCGCGCCACTACGAGCGCGAGGAGCGGATCGGCGGGGTGTCGGGGCCGGCGATCGACGTCGTCGCCGAGCGGCCGCAGTTGAAGCGGGCGCGCTACCGCAACCGGGTGCTCTTCCCCGGACTGGTGCTGGACCAGAGCACGCGGCACACCGACCGGGCGCTGGGGGTCGACCACTTCCGCGGCGCCAACATGAGCCTGCGGATCGACGCCTTGCGGGCCTGCGGAGGTTTCGACGAGCGCCTGCTCGGCGACTGCTACCGCTTCGAGATGGACGCCTGCCTCGGCATCTCGCGGCAGGGCTACCGGCTGCTGTTCGATCCCGAGATCGAGGCCGACCACCACGAGGCGCCGCGCCAGGGCAACACGCCGCGCATGAGCCGCGAGGCCCTGGGCAACAACGCCGCCAACGAGACCTACGTGCTGCTGAAGCACTGGGGGCGCGGGCCGGCAGGATTGACCCACATGGCCTACGCCCTCCTGGTGGGGAATTTCGCCTGCCCCGGCCTGGCCTGGGCGCTGGCCGGGGCGGTGTTGCGGCCCTTCTGGCGCACCCGCCACCTCCATGGCCTGCGCGGGCTGCTGCCGTCCTGGCGGGGACGCCTGGTGGGATGGCGCATGAGCCGGGAGCGCAAGGCGGAGCGGGCGGCGGCGGCCGCCGGCTAGGAGGCCCGGGTCCCGATGAAGGTCGCCATCGCCCACGACTTCATCCGCCACGGCGGCGCCGAGAAGGTCCTCGAGCAGCTCCACCGGATCTGGCCCGAGGCGCCGGTCCACACGCTGCTGGACGAGCGCGGCCCCTTGACCGAGGGCTGGGACGTGCGCCCGAGCTGGCTCCAGGGGCTGGTGCCGCCGCGCTACTACCGCTGGCCGCTGCCGCTCTATCCCGGCATGGTCGACCGCCTCCGGGTCGACCCCGGCATCGACCTGCTCGTGACCAGCTCGGTGTCGTGGATGAAGAGCCTGCGGGCGCCGGCGGGCGTGCCGCACCTGTGCTACATCTACCGGCCGATGATGTTCGGCTACGAGCGCCAGGACGTGTTCCTGGCCAGCTACCCGCGGCCGCTGCGGCCGCTGCTGCGGGCCCTGGTGGGGCGGATCCGCCGCTGGGACCAGGCTCACGCCGACGAGCCGGACCTCTACGTCGGCTGCTCGCGGTACATCGCCGAGCTGGTGCGCAAGCACTACCGGCGCGAGGCGGAGGTCCTCTATCCGCCGGTGCGCCTCGAGCCCTTCCTCGAGGCCGGCCGGCGGGTGGCGCCGGGCGAGTACTTCCTGACCGCGCTGCGGCTCGAGTCCTACAAGCGGGTCGGCATCGCCGTGGAGGCCTGCACCCGGCTGGGGCTGCCGCTCAAGGTGGCCGGGCGCGGACCCGAGCTGGAGCGGCTGCGGTCGATGGCGGGACCGACGGTGGAATTCGTCGGCTTCGTCCCCGACGAGGCGCTGGTCGACCTGGTGGCTGGCTGCCGCGCCTTCCTGTTCCCGTCCGAGGAGGACTTCGGCATCGCGCCGGTCGAGGCCATGGCCGCCGGCCGCCCGGTGGTCGCGCTCGGCCGCGGCGGGCCGGCCGAGACGGTCGAGGAAGGGCGCAGCGGAACCCTGTTCCAGGACCAGACGGCGGATTCGGTGATCGCAGCCATCCGCCGTCTCGACCAGCTCGACCTGGATCCGGCGTGGATCCGGGACAGCACCGCCCGCTACTCCGAGCAGGCCTTCCGCGACGGCTTCCGGCGGCTGGCGGAGAGGGTGGTGGCCGCCGGTCCGAGGCGGCGGCTGGACTGAGGCGCCTGGGGATGGCCCCGGGAGGGGCGAGAGGACACAATAGCCCGGGTCCCGCCGCCTGCGGTCCAGGTGGCCGAGCATCTCCGTGACCCGGCAGAACGGCCCGTTCCCGCTTTTCCTCCAGCGCTTCCCGGTGGTCCTGCTGGTGTGCGCCGGCGCGCTGGCGGCCGCCTGGTGGCTGACCGGCCAGATGGAGCCGGTCTACCGCAGCCAGGCGCGCGCCTTCGAGCCCGCCTCGGCCGAGAGCTTCAGCCTGAGCAGCGACAGCGCCAACCTGCCGTCGGGGCCGAAGCTGCCCACCGGCAACACCGAGCGCCAGGCCTCGCTGATGGGCGTGCTGCGCACCGCCGAGATGCGCGTCCGGGTGGCCAACGAGATCGAGAGCCTCACCGCCGCCGAGCTCGAGGACCGGGTCGACTTCGACATCGACGCCTTCAACCTGATCGTCGTCACCGCCTGGGACAGCGACCCGCGGCGCGCGGCCGAGGTCGCCAACAAGTACTTCGAGCTGCTCCAGGACGAGCTCCAGCGGGTGACGCGCCGGGACCTCGGGAGCCGCAAGGCGCTGCTCGAGGGCTCCATCGCCGAAGCCGAGGCCGGTCTCCGCAGCGCCGAGGTGGCGCGGCTGGAGTACCTGCAGGCGTCCGGCTCGGTCGACTACCAGGCCGAGCTGCAGGCCGCCAGCGGCCGCATCCAGGTGCTGCGCGAGGAGCTGTCGAGACTGGCGGTCCGCGGCGACACCCTCGACGACGAGGCGAGGGAGATCGCTGTCCAGCGCGACGCCCGGCCGGACTTCGTGCCGAGCTCGCGCACCGAGGGGCTCAATCCGCGGCTGGCGCAGCTGCGCGGCGAGCTCGGGCGGGAGGAGGCGACCCTGGCGGCGATGCTGGTCAAGCAGACCGCCGAGTTCCCGCAGGTGAAGGCCCAGCAGGAGCGGATCAACCACATCCGGCAGGAGCTCGAGGCCGAGGTGGAGGTCCTCGAGGACTCCCGCAGCTTCGCCGCCGACCCGCTGCGGCAGAGCTACGAGGCGCGGCTGGTCGACCTGCAGATCGAAGGCGCCAACCTCGAGGTGCAGCGGCGGGCCCGGGAGGAGCAGCTCGCCGAAGCCATGAAGGAGTGGCAGCGGCTGCCCGGGTTCCAGTCCGGCCTGCGGGTCTTCGACGACGAGATCGGACGCCAGCGGGCCATGCTCGAGACCTTGCGGCTCCAGCACGCCGAGACCCGACTGGCCCTCGACGGCGACCCGGCCTTCATCGAGCTGGTGGAGCGGGCCCAGGAGGCCTCCGAGCCCTACTTCCCGAACCTGGCGCTGAACCTGGGGATCGCGCTGCTGTTCGGCGTCCTCCTGTCGGCGCTGATGCTCGCCGCCACCAGCCGGGTCGCGCGCTGGCGCCTGGAGGCCCCGTGGTAGCCGCGACCCTGGCCGACGCCATCCCGGCCGACCTGCGCCGCCGGCTCGACGATGAGCTGCGGCGGCAGGCCTTCGACCTGCTGCACCAGGAGGCGGTGGACCACGGCCGGCTCCCGCGCGCGCCGCGCGCCTGGTTCGAAGGCCCGCTCGGCGCCCTGGTGCGGACGCTGCTGTTCGCCGGCGCCGGCGCGGTCATCGGAATGCTGGGCGTCGCCGTGGTGCTGTTCGTCCTGACCACCTTCCGGGTGCTGCCGGGATGAGCGCCACCCGCGAGGAGATCGACCGCAAGCAGGAGCTGCTCGACCGCTACCGGGCCCTGCGGCTCGAGGAGATCCTGGACGAGCTGCGCCAGCGCGCCGAGCATGAGAGCCACCAGGGCCGTTTCCCCTGGCGGGGCCAATTCCGCAGCCGCGCCGAGATCGAGGACCTCTACCGCCAGCGCCGCCGCTGGGACCGCCGCGTCCTCTTCGACCTCACCCTCCTCATCGCCCTCTGCGCCGCCCTCCTCCTCCTCGCCCCCCTCCTCCTCCGAATCCTGCTCCCGGATTAGGGGTCGTACGTCGATTGTTATTCGAGGTCGCACCTTGAGTTCAGGGTCGCGGCCATCTCGGTCCCCCACCGCTTGCCCTCGCGGAGAAGTGTGCAACGCTGGACGGCTCCTGGTGGCGGAGGTCCGGCGAGGAGCCTGGTCGCCGCCTCCCTGGTGATCCTGAGCCGCGGCGCCACGTCATCGACCGGGCGGCCGTAGAGCTCTCGGCCCAAGGTCAAGGCGAGCCAGCGGGCCAGGCGGAGCCCCCGCGGCGGCCGGCCCCGACGGGGTGGAGTCCAATCGACGCAGCCGCAGTCGCGCAGGACGGAGTCGAGCAGGGCGTCCAAGGTCGGCTCCACCGAGGGATCCTCGACCACGCCGGCGGCGAGCCCATCGGGGGTCTCGATCGTCCCGGTGAGCCCAGGCACTCGCTGCCGCAGCCGGGCACGAAGTGATGATCCGCCGAGGAAGGGGCCGGTGCGCATTACCTTCCGGCCCGTCGACCGTTCCCGCGCCAGCCGCTGCCGTTCGAGGTCCGGGACGGAGTCCATGGCGAAGGCCGGGTTCCTTTGGAGCGACTCGGGAGTCCTGGCGTCGATCTCGTGCCGCAAGTTGGACAGGGAAGTGCTCAGGATGTCGCAGGCCGTCGCCGCCTGCGCCGCGGGATCCCCTTCGCCGAGGTAGGCCCGCGCCGAGGTCCAGGACCCGTCCCAGACCGATGCGGCCACGCCAGCCCGGACCGGGTTCGCGTGGACGTAGGCGATGAGCTGGCAGAGGTAGGCCTCCTTCTCGACCAGGAGGGCTTTGAACCGCCCGCCGACCACCGCCCCCGATCCTTCGAGCCTGCGATTGATGCGCCAGGCGAGGCCGCCGAGGAACCGCTTCATGAACAGGCCGAGCGGGTCCTCTCCCGCCAGGACCACCAGGTGCAGGTGATTGGACATCGAGGCGTAGGCGAGGACCCGGCAGTCCGACCGCTCCTGGGCCACCACCAGCGACCGCCGGAACGCCGTCCGCCGCGGGTCGCCCTGGTCCAGGATCCAGCCGTCTCGGGAGCAGCGGCTGATGATGTGAAACACCTCACCCGGGAGCTCGAATCGCAACACGCGGGCCATATCCGGCAGACGTCACGCCACCCTCTTCGTTACTCCCCTCCCCCTGAGGAATCAGGAATGAGGGGTACGACCTCGAATATCAATCGATGTCTGACCCCGTAATGCGGCCGCCTTTGGCGAAGGCGGCGGCGCGGGTGAGTTCGTTCTGGAGCTCGCGGATGTTGCCGGGCCAGTCGTTGGATTGGAGCTTGGCGACGGCCTCGGGGTCGATCTCGGCGCTGGGCAGGCCTTCGGCGGCGTTGCGGGCCAGCAGGAAGCGGGCGAGGTGCGGCAGGTCCTCCTTGCGCTGGCGCAGCGGCGGCATCTCGATCGCGATGACGGCCAGGCGGTAGTAGAGGTCCTCGCGGAAGTGGCCTTCGCGCACGCGGGTCAGCAGGTCGCGGTTGGTCGCCGCCACCACCCGCACGTCGACCGTCTTGACCACGTTGCCACCGACCGGCCGGATCTCGCCGTCCTGCAGGAAGCGCAGCAGCTTGGCCTGCAGGTCGAAGGACATCTCGCCGATCTCGTCGAGGAACAGGGTGCCGCCGTCGGCCGACTCGGCGTAGCCCTTGCGCCCCTTGTGGGCCCCGGTGAAGGCGCCCTTGACGTGGCCGAAGAGCTCGGACTCCAGCAGCTGGGGCGAGATCGCGGCGCAATTCACCGCCAGGAACGGGCCCTTGCGGCGCGGCCCCTGGTAGTGAAGGGCCCGCGCCACCAGCTCCTTGCCGGTGCCGCTCTCGCCCAGGACCAGCACCGTGACCTCGGTGCGGACGATCTTGGACAGGACGCTGAAGACCTCCAGCATCGCGGGGGAGCCGCCGATCATGCCGAAGCGGCCGGGCAGGTCGCCCTTCTCCAGCGGCACGGCGATCAACTGGCCGTCGGCCCAGCCGCGGAGGATCTCCGCCGCCTCCGCGCGGACCTCGGCATCGGCGCGGTCGAGCTCGTCCAGCAGCTGGTGCAGGGACTCGAGGCGGTTCTCGCTCACGGCTTCTGCCCGCGCAGCAACCGGACCGCGCGCGCCACATAAGTGACCCCTGAGTAGACGGTCATCAAGATCACGATCCAGAATAGGCCGTTGAGGACCGCCGGTTCCCACAACAACCCGAGGAAGTCGAGGTAGATCGCCCCGGGGACGCCGCCGGCCGCGCCGAGGATGATCAGCACGTAGATCGACTGAAAGGTCATCTTCCACTTCCCGGCCATCTCGGCGGGGAACTCCATGCCGCGGCTCTCCACCAGCCCGCGCAGTGCCGTCACCAGGAACTCGCGCGCCAGGACCAGCACCGCCGCCCAGGCCGGCACCAGCTCGCCGTAGGCGTCGGCGCGCTCCCCGAAGGGCTCGACGTCGACCAGGAACGGCGCCGCCACCAGGAAGATCAGCCCGCCCAGGGTCAGCACCTTGTCGACCACCGGATCGGCGACCCGGCCGAGCGCGGTCACCCAGCCGTAGCGCCGGGCGATCCGGCCGTCGAGGAAGTCGGTCGACACCGCCACCAGATAGAACCAGAAGGCGATGAAGCTGTTGTGGCGGATCGCCTCGAGATCGCCGGCCGAGTGCGACAGCAGGTGCAGGAACCAGAACGACACCACCGCCAGCAGCAGCCGGCTGAAGGTCAACAGGTTGGGGAGTTGGCGAGCGTTCATGCTCGGGGAGCCGGGGCAGCGGCTTCGGCGCTCAGATCGTAGCCTTCCGCGCCGGTGATCCGCACCGACAGCAGGTCCCCGACCGCCAGCCGCCCGGCGGCGTCGCGCACCCGGACGACGCCGTCGACCTCGGGAGCGTCGGCCTCGCCGCGCCCGACCGCCCAGGTCCCCTCGCGCCCGTCGATCAGGCACTCCAGTTCGCGGCCGACCTGCGCCACCTGGCGCTCGGCGTGGATGCCGGCCTGCAGCTCCATCACGGCGTCCAGGCGGTCCTGCGCCTCCTCCGCGTCGCAGCGGTCGGCCTCGACGCCCGCGGCGGTCCCCGACTCCGGCGAGAAGGCGAAGGCTCCCAGGCGCTCGAAGCGGAACTCCTCGAGGAAGTCGAGCAGCTCGACGAATTCCGCCTCCCCCTCTCCAGGGTGCCCGACCAGGACCGTGGTCCGCAGGGTGATCCCGGGCACCTCCTGGCGCAGCCGCTCCAGGATCCGCCGCACGCTGTCGCCGGTGCCGCCGCGCCGCATGCGCTTCAGGACCGCGGTCGAGATGTGCTGGACCGGAATGTCCAGGTAGGGCAGGACCGCCGCGTGGTCGCGCATGACCTCGGTCAGCCGCCACGGGAAGGCGTTCGGGTAGGCGTACATCACCCGCAGCCAGCGCAGCCCGGCGACCCCGGCCAGCCCCTCCACGAGCTCGGGCAGCCGCGGGCCGCCGGCGCCGAAGTCCGCCCCGTAGCCGGTCGAGTCCTCGGCCACCATCACGATCTCCTTCACGCCCTGGGCAACCAGGATCTCGGCCTCGGCGACCGCCGCCTCGACCGGCTTGCTGCGCTGCTTGCCGCGGATCGCCGGGATGATGCAGAAGGCGCACTCGTGGTCGCAGCCGTGGCTCGGCCGCAGGTAGGCGTAGGAGCGCGGCGTCTGCAGCAGCCGGATGGTCTCGAGCTGCTGGCCGGTCAGCGGCCGGCCGCCGTCGCCGGGCCGCACCCTCCGGCCCTTGAGCACCGACTCCACTACCCGCGCGACGTTGGAGTAGTCGCTGAGCCCGAGGATCGCGTCCACCTCGGGGAACTGCCGCTCGACCTCCGGCCGGAATTTCTCGGGCAGGCAGCCGGCCACGATCACGCCGCGCAGCTCCCCGCGGCCCTTCCGCTCCAGCAGGTCGCGGATGGCCGCCTCCGACTCGTCCCTGGCCGGGCCGATGAAGGAGCAGGTGTTGAGCACGGCGACATCAGCGCTCTCGACGGCGGCCGTCAAGGAGTAGCCCTCGGCCCCCAGCCGGCCGAGGATGTTCTCGGAATCGATGAGGTTCCGGGCGCAGCCCAGGTGCACGAGCGCGACGCGGATGTCTTTGTTCAGCATGGACTTAGGTTGCCTCGCCAGATTCCGGAGGAGGTCCCGCCGGAATCCGACCGGGGATTCTAACCGCTGATTTCCCGGCCATCCGGGCCTGGCCCAAGCCCTGGCCCCGGTCTGGCCGATGAACCAGGGAGAGCCGACCGGCCGACCGGGGCGGCCGTGGCTCCCGATTCATGCCCTCCACCGCGATGCCCGCCGCCGATTCCCCGCAGGACGCCCAAGCGCCGGAGATCCTGCTGAAGGAGGACATCGCCCGCCTGGGGATCCACATCGACCCCGAGGACGCGCGCCAGGAGAAGCTGGAGCGGGCCCGCCGGGTCAACACCGTCGAGATCCCGCGGCTGCGCCTCATCGGCTTCCTCCTCTACGCGGTCGTGGTCCTGTGCCACGAGCTGGTGAGGACCGGGGGCATCGACCTGCCGTGGTTCCTCGCGGGGACCTCCGCCGCCATCCTCTACGTCGGGGTCACCACCTGGACCCTTCGCCGCTGGTACGGCCGCACCGGCCGCCTCGACCTCGGGGCGGTGTTCATGGCGGCGGACCTCCTGCCCTTCCTCGGCTCCATCGCCTTCACCGGCCTGGAGCAGAGCTGGCTCTACCCGGTGCTGATGGTCCGCGCCGGCGACCAGGTCCACACCAGCATCAAGCGGGTGATGTTCCTCCTGATCCTCGGCGTCGGCGGCTATCTGCTCCTGCTCGCCGGCGCCTCGGCGATCCACCCAGGCTCCGTCATCTGGAGCCAGGGCTTGCTCCAGGCCGGGATGGTCCTGTTCTTCGGCTTCCACATCGGCACCGCGGCCCGCCCGGCCTTCCGTTGGCGGCAGAAGTCCGGCGACGCCATCCGCGTCGCGCGCCGCGTGGTGACGCGGATGCAGGTGGACGGGGAGCGGCTGCAGGCGGCGATGTTCGCGGCCGAGGCCTCCAACCGGGCCAAGAGCGAGTTCCTTGCCAACATGAGCCATGAGATCCGGACGCCGATGAACGGCATCCTCGGCATGACGGACCTCGCGCTCGAGACCGACCTGACCGAGGAGCAGGCGGAGTTCATCCGGATGGCCAACTCCTCGGCCGAGTCGCTGCTGAGGATCCTCAACGACATCCTCGACCTCTCGAAGATCGAGGCCGGCCGCCTCGAATTCGAAGCCGTGGAATTCGACCTCCGGGTGTCGCTTCGGACGGTGCTCCAGCCGATGGGCCTGCGGGCCCGGCGCAGCGACCTGCGCTTCGTCGTCCACGTCGGCTCGGACGTTCCGGAGGAGGTCAGCGGTGACTCCCTGCGGCTCAACCAGGTCCTGGTGAATCTCCTCGGCAACGCGGTCAAATTCACCGAGAAGGGGCAGATCCGGCTCTCGGTGCGGAAGACCTGCGAGCGCCGTGGAATCGCGGACATCCAGTTCGTGGTCGAGGACTCCGGCATCGGCATCGCCCCCGAGAAGCTCGGCCTGATCTTCGACGCCTTCACCCAGGAGGATGGCTCCACCACGCGCCGCTTCGGCGGCACCGGGCTCGGGCTGGCCATCTCGGCGCGCCTGGTCGAGCTGATGGGTGGCGAGCTCCAGGTGGAGAGCCGGCCCGGGCGCGGCAGCCGCTTCTTCTTCACCATCCCGATGCCGGTGGTGAGGGAGCGCCAGCCCGCAGGGCCCGCCCGCCTGCCGATGCTGAGGGGCATCCCCGCGGTGGTCGCGGACGCGGATGCCCGACACCTGGACGACGCCTGCGCCTTGCTGCGGGCCTGGGGGCTGGTTCCCAAGGGCGGACGGACCGGCGCCGAAGTCCGGACCCTGCTCGAGCGCGCCGCGAACACCACGAACCCGGTCCAGCTCCTGCTCCTGTCGACCTCGATCGATGGCGGAGCGTGGCGGGAGCTGGTCGAGGACCTCCGGACCCGCGGCCTCGATCCGCCGCACCTGCTGGTGCTCGCAGACCTCGGCTTCGACTCCCAGGACGTCGCCGCGTGCCGCAGCATCGAGGTGCCCAGCCTCTGCTCTCCCGTCAGTCCCTCGGAGCTCCTCGAGTCGATCCAGTCCCTGGTGAAGGGAGATCGAACCGCGACCGCGGCGGGGCTCGCAGGAGCCGGGGTGCAGGAGGGGGAATCGGGCCCCCAGGCGGCGACGGAGGGCCTCGGGCTGTCGATCCTCCTGGTGGAGGACAACCTGGTGAACCAGAAGGTGGCGGAGCGCCTGCTCCAGAACCACGGCCACCGGGTCACCGTCGCCAGCAACGGCGAGGAGGCCTTGGGGCAGCTCGGCCGAGGCGGCTTCGACCTCGTGCTGATGGACGTCCAGATGCCGGTGAAGGACGGCTTCCAGACCACCCGCGAGATCCGCGACCGGGAGAAGGGCTCAGGCGATCACCAGCGCGTCGTCGCCATGACCGCCAACGCCATGGTCGGCGACCGCGAGCGCTGCCTGCGCGCCGGCATGGACGACTACATCACGAAGCCGATCAACAAGGTCGAGCTGGAGCGGGTGCTCAGGGAGACTGCTCCCGCTGCGCCTCCCACTGCTCGACCGTGAGCTGCACCTCGCGCGCCTTGGAGCCGATGAAGGGCCCGAGGACGCCCTGCTCCGACATGATGTCGATCAGGCGGCTGGCGCGGGTGTAGCCGATCGACAGCGCCCGCTGCAGCAGCGAGGCCGAGCCGCGGCCGCTCTGCAGGATGATGCGCACGGCGTCCTCGTAGAGCGGGTCGTCGACCTCGCCGTCGCCGCCGGCGGCGCCCTTCATCTGCACCAGGTCCTCGATGAACTCGGGCTTGCCGTGGTCGCGCAGGTGGTCGCAGGCCTCGCGCACCTCCTTCTCGCTGACGAAGGCGCCCTGGCCGCGGGTCATGGCGGCGGCGCCCGGCGAGCGGTAGAGGAAGTCGCCGTTGCCGAGCAGCAGGTCGGCGCCGCTGTCGTCGAGGATCACCCGGCTGTCGACCGAGCTGGTGACCTTGAAGGCGATCCGCACCGGCAGGTTCATCTTGATCAGGCCGGTGACGACGTCGGTGCTGGGGCGCTGGGTGGCCACCAGCAGGTGGATGCCGGCGGCGCGCGCCTTGGCCGCCAGGCGCGAGATGGCGATCTCGACCTCCTTGGCCGACACCAGCATCATGTCGGCCAGCTCGTCGATCACCATGACGATGTACGGCAGCTTCTCCGGGAACTCCTCGGGGTCGAAGTTCTCCTCGCCGATGCGCCTACGCAGCTCCGCCAGGCCGAGCTCGTTGTAGTCGGTGATGTTGCGCACCCCGGCCATCTTGAACTGGTGCAGCCGGTCCTCCATCTGCCGCAGCGCCCACTCGAGCACGAAGGGCGCCCGCTTCATGTCGGTGACCACCGGGCAGGCCAGGTGCGGGATGTCCTGGTAGAGCTGCATCTCGACCTGCTTGGGGTCGATCAGGACCAGGCGCAGCTGCCCGGGGCCGCGCGTCAGCAGCAGCGTCATCAGGATCGTGTTGAGGCACACCGACTTGCCGGAGCCGGTGGTGCCGGCCACCAGCATGTGCGGCATCCGGGTCAGGTCCTCGACCACCGCCTTGCCGAGGGTGTCGCGGCCGATCACCATCGGCAGCTTCAGGCCGTCGGTCTTGGCCTCCTCGAACACGTCCTTCAGGAACACGTTCTCGCGCTGCAGGTTCGGCACCTCGATGCCGACGGTGTTGCGGCCCGGCAGCGGGTAGACGATGCGCACGCCGTGGGCGCCGAGCGACACCGCCAGGTCGTCGCGCTGGTTCTTGAGCTTCTTGACGCTGACGCCCTCGGCCAGCTTGACCTCGAACAGGGTCAGGGTCGGGCCGCGCTCGGCGCCGACCACCGAGGCGTCGAGGCCGAAGGAGTCGAAGGTGCTCTGGAGGCGGCGGCCGAGCTCGTCGATCTCGGCCTGCATCTCGGCGCGGTCGCGCTTCTGGCCCGAGGTCAGGATCGACATCGGCGGCAGCGAGCCGAGGGTCGGCTGGCGCTTGCGCTTGCGCCGCGCCGGACCCGGGTCGCCGTCGTGGATCGGGCCGGTGCTCAGGTCGGGGCCGTCCGAGATCCCGGGGAGGCTGAAACCGCCGCCGCCGGCGGGCGCAACGGCCAGCCGACGAGGCTCCCCCCCCCCCGGGGCGCCGTGCGCCGCCCGCCGGGCCGGCTGCGCCCGCGCCTGGGGCCCCCCGCCCGCC